>JABAOH010149664.1_pt1 | contig 29860 bp, 32 predicted proteins | sample 7062181 | NCBI WGS metagenome assembly JABAOH01 (sample SAMN14538630, study PRJNA623070) | marine sediment metagenome | biome: marine biome [ENVO:00000428]; feature: marine pelagic biome [ENVO:01000023]; material: deep marine sediment [ENVO:00002113]; isolation source: pool of 5 deep marine...
TCGACGAGCTGCGCCGGCGGGATGATGCCGGCGGGCGGGGCGTCGACGAGACCCACGGCCTCGTCGAGCTTCCCCTCCAGCAGCCGCCCCCGCACCAGCCATTCGAAACCCCGGGTCCGCATCTCCTCGGACCGCGCCCGTTCCAGTATCTCGCTACCGAGACGGACGACCTCGCGACGATCGCCCGCTTGATGGGCGCGGGCCGCCGCCTGGTCCAGATCCTCGAGCCCGATATCCCGGCGCCGGTTTCGATCCGTCCCGAAGCGGCGCACCTCATCGAAGGCAACCCAGCCGGCTAGGGCGGCGGCGAAGTAGAGGCCCAACATGAGCGTCGCGCCCAAGCCCAGCAGCGCGGCGGCGGGAAAGACGTAGGCGGCTATTGCCGGCCCGCGCCGAGGCGACCAGAGCTCCAGCAAGCTCTCCAAGATGTGGCCCCCATCGAGCTGGCGTATCGGGATCCAGTTGATGAGCGCCCAGCCCAGGTTCACCCAAATGACGATGGTCACCGCGAAGCGAACCAGCTCGCTGCTCCCGGCGAACACCCCCGCCTGCGCCGCCAGCAGCACCAGCAGCCCGGCCACGATCTCCACCCCGGACCCTGCCGCCGCTACCAGCGCCCGCCGCCCCGGCCCCACCTGCCGCGAGGCGCTCCAAGCGGTGTAGCCGCCGAGGGCGTAGAGGGTGATGGAGACGGTGGCTCCAAACGATCGCGCGGTGAGGGCGTGGCCCACTTCGTGCAGCAGGATCGAAGCCAGCACCACCACCACCCACACCGCCACTCCGGTGGCGCCGAAGGGAGAACCCAGCCCCAGGAAGACCGCCACCAGGAAGAAGGTGGGCTGGATCTCGACCGGGATCTGGAAGAGTCTGAATCTGATCACACGTGCCCTTACCGCAACGTCAGTGGGCGGCAGGGTAGACCGCGCCGGCGGCAAGGCGCGATGTCATCGTCGAGCCGAGGCCGCCACCAGCCACGCCCCCGCGGTCAAGGCCACGACGAGGAACACGCTGGGCAACCGGTAGCCGCCGCTGGCGTCGTGCAGTACCCCCACGAACGCGGGGCCGGCAGCGCCGCTGAGCGCCACCACGGTCCACTGGGCACCCATCACCCGCCCGTAGCTGGGGCCGGAATACCACACCGCCATCACCATGGGCCGCAGCGGCAGCAGCGCGCCGAAGGTGACGCCGAACACCGCAAAGTGACCCACCATCTGCCAGCTGCTGCTGCCGTCGACCATCAGCACCGCCGCCGCCGCCAGCACCAGGATGGCCGCCGCCTGCACCCGCGCCGGCCGCAGTCGTTGCGCCACGAAGGGCGCCAGGTAGCGGCCGGGCAGGCTGAAGAAGGAAGCCGCCGCCGCCCAGGCAGCCACCGTCACCACAGCGAAGCCGACCTCCTCGAAGCGCGCCACCCGGTGGACGATGATGGCTTGCATGCTGGCGAAGCTCAGCACCAGAGCGACGGTGTAGAGGACGAAGCGAGCCTCCCGCAGCAGGCCCCGCACCCGGAGCGGCGGGAGGGCGGCCGCTTCACGATCGGGGAAAGCGGCGCTCGGGACCACCACCAGAGCCGTGATGCCACCCACCGCAGCCAGCAGGGCGCCCAGCAGGGCCGCGGTGGGCCGCCAGCCGAGCCACCGCACCAGCGCAGCGCTGCCGGGGATGAATACCGAACCGGCCAGGCCGCCGATGAGGGTCAGGGTGGCCAGTGCACGAGGCCGCTGCGCGGGGGAGAACCACTGGTCGAAGGCAACGAAGGCAGGCTCGTAGTAGGTCATGGCGGTTGCCGGGCCCACCAGCAGCCACCACGCGGCAAGCACCTGCCAGGGCTGGCGGGCCAGGGCGAATGCCGTTAGGCCCAGCGCTCCCAGCACCGCACCCACGCCAAAGACGCCGCGCACGCCGTGACGATCGGCATAGCGGCCCACCGGAAACGCCAGCAGCCCCCCGGCGACCACCGACCCCGCGTAGCCGAGCGACAGCAGGGAGGTGGAAAACTCGCCACCGGCGGCTTCCTCGGTGAGGAACACCGAGAACCCGTAGAACATCGACCCGAAGGCCACCACCACCGTGGCGGAAACCGCCAGCACCTGCCGCCAGAAGAACCCGGCGGGCTTCGTCACGTCTGGCTCCGGCTCTATCACCGCCGCGCCGCCGTGCCCGGGTCGCGAAGCGTCCGCTCTTCGATACGTGCCATGCCCCCTCCCGGTACCTCACCGATGCTAGGAGCATGAGGCGGGGCATCCGGCTGATACCCTCGGCGCATGCACGACGACCTTGGTTCCGCCATCGATGAACAGGCCGGCACACTGCGCCACGACCTGGAGCGGCTGGTTCGTATCCCCTCGGTGAGCGCCCCCGGCTTCGACCCGGCCGAGGTGCGACGCTCCGCCGAAGCGACCGCCGGCGTGCTGGCTTCCGCCGGCCTGGACAACGTCCGCCTACTGGAGGTCGACGGCGCTCACCCGGCGGTGTTCGGCCAGGTTGAGGGTCCGCCGGAAGCCCCCACTGTGCTCCTCTACGCCCACCACGATGTGCAGCCGGCGGGGAGCGAGGAAGAATGGGAGAGCCCACCGTTCGAGCCGGTGGAGCGCGGGGGGAGGCTCTACGGGCGCGGCACCTCCGACGACAAGTGCGGCATCGCGATGCATGCCGCGGCGTTGCGCGCTCACGCCGGCGCGCCCCCGGTGGGGGTCAAGGTGTTCGTGGAAGGGGAAGAGGAGATCGGCTCGCTCCACCTCGCCGAGTTCCTGCACCGGTATCGGCAGCTCCTCTCCGCCAACGCCATCGTCATCGCCGACTCGGCGAACTGGCGGGTGGGGCACCCGGCACTCACCACCTCCCTGCGGGGACTCGTCGACTGCGTCGTGGAGGTACGCACCCTGCGCCAGGGTGTGCACAGCGGGCTGTTCGGGGGTGCCTTCCCCGATGCCCTCTCCACCTTGGTGCGCTTGCTGGCCACGCTCCACGACGACCAGGGGAGGGTGGCCATCCCGGAGCTGGTGGAGGGCTCCGCCGACCCGCTCGACCTCACCGAAGAAGAGCTGCGGGAGCAGGCCGGCGCGCTCCCCGGAGTCCAGCTCATGGGCGAAGGATCGCTGACCTCGCGCATCTGGACCCAGCCGGCGGTTGCGGTGCTGGCGATCGACGCTCCCCGGGTGTCCGAGGCCATCAACCAGCTGGTGCCGAGTGCCCGCGCCAAGGTGAGCGTGCGGCTGGCGCCGGGAGATGATCCCGACCGCGTGGCCGAGGCGCTGGCCCGTCACCTGAAGTCCCACGTGCCGTGGGGAGCGGAAGTGGAGGTAACCGCGGGAGCCCAGGCGGAGGCCTTCGCTCTCGACACCACCGGCCCCGCGTACGAGGCCTTCCGGGCTGGCTTCCGGGCGGCGTGGGGCCGGGAACCGGTGGACATTGGGGTCGGCGGCTCGATCCCCTTCGTCGCGGCCTTCGCTGCGACCTTCCCCGCCGCCGCCATCCTGCTCACGGGAGTGGCCGACCCGACGAGCGCCGCGCACGGCCCCAACGAAAGCCAGCATCTCGGCGACCTGGCGCGCGGTGCGCTGGCGGAGGCCATCGCACTCCGCCTGCTGGCAGGCCCGGGGTAGCGCGCGGCCGCCCGGACGGCACCCCGGCCTGCGGCACAGGCCGGGCACGGCGACGCCGCGGAGGGGCGAGTAGGGTCGACAGCGTCGCTACCAGGGAGGTACCCCATGCGCCGCAAACCCCTTGTCGGCGCCATCACGCTGCTGACGCTGCTTTCCCTCACCCTGGTCGCCGGCCCCGCCGCGGCCGAGCCCAAGCTGCCCGAGAAGCACCCGGTGGCGGTCGGAACCGGTGGAGCCGTCGCCACCGTGGATCCGCTGGCCACCGCAGCCGGACTGCACGTGCTGCGCCAAGGGGGCAATGCCGTGGATGCCGCGGTCGCCGCGGCCGCCGTGCTCGGGGTGACCGAGCCCTATTCGGCGGGCATCGGTGGAGGCGGCTTCATGGTCATCTACCTCGCCGATGAGAACCGGGTGGTCACGATCGACGGGCGCGAGGAGGCCCCGAGCGATCCCAACTTCGACGAGGACGTGTTCCTGGAGAACGGCGTGCCGATTCCGTTCTTCCCGGAGCGGATCACCAGTGGGCTGGCCGTCGGAGTGCCCGGCACCTTCGCCACCTGGGTGGCGGCGCTGGAGAGCTACGGCACCATCTCGATAGCGCAGGCGCTGCAGCCGGGGAGGGTGGTGGCACAGCGGGGTTTCGTGATCGACGAGACCTTCGTTGCCCAGACCGCGGGCAACCTGGCACGGTTCCGGGTGATCCCTCCCACCGCCGAGTTGTTCCTCGTCGACGGTGAGCTGCCTGCCGTCGGGTCGGTGTTCCGCAATCCCGATCTGGCCCGCACCTACCACCTCCTGCAGCGAGAGGGCAGGCGCGGCTTCTACTCGGGAGCGCTGGCCGAGGAGATCGCCCATACCGTGCAGAATCCCCCGGTGGTAGCCGATCCACCCTTCCCGGTGCGTCCCGGCTTCATGACGGTGGAGGACATCGAGAGTTACCAGGTGCTGGAGCCGGCCCCGACGCTGGTGGAGTTCCGCGGCTATGACGTCTACGGCATGGGGCCGCCTTCCAGCGGTGGCATCACCGTTGGCGAGTCGTTGAACATCGGCGAGGAGTTCCCCCTCGGAACGGTGTCGCCGGTCGATTACTGGCACCACGTCCTGGAGTCGACCGCACTGGCGTTCGCCGACCGCAACGCCTACATCGGCGACGATCGCTTCGTCTACGTCCCCTCCACGGGATTGCTCTCGCAAGCGTTCGCCGCACATCGGGCGGCGCTCATCGACCCGCTCGCTGCGCAGCCCAAGCCGGTGGCGCCCGGCGACCCCTGCCCATACGACGGCGGCCCGCTGTGCGTGCCGGCCCCCGGCGCGCTCCAAGCGCTCCAGGCAGGGTCGACCACGCATCTGGTCACCGCCGACCGCTGGGGGAACGTCGTCTCCTACACCCTGACCATCGAGGCAACGGGAGGCAGCGCCATCACGGTTCCGGGCCGGGGATTCCTCCTCAACAACGAGCTCACCGACTTCAACTCCACCGGCGGAGGGCCCAACCTGCCGGCACCGGGCAAGCGCCCCCGCTCCAGCATGAGTCCCACCATCGTCCTCGCCGAGGGCGAGCCCTTCCTGGCGGTGGGCACACCCGGTGGGTCGACGATCATCACCACGGTCGCCGAGATCCTCTTCAACCGCATCGATCGCGGCATGAGCCTTCCCGAGGCTCTCGCCGCCCCCCGGGCGACGCAGCGCAACACCACCACGGTGGGGGGCGAACCCGCCTTCCGGGACCAATTCGGGGCTGCGCTCGAGACGCTGGGGCACGTGTTCAGCGACTGGTCCGAGATCGGCGCCGCCACCGGCCTGGAGATCCTGGGCGGGGGAAGATTCCTGGCGGCGGCCGAACCGGTACGGCGCGGCGGCGGGCACGCCGCAGTGGTGAAGCCGGACTAGGGCCATCGACGGTGAAGGGTCTGGTGCGGTCCCATATCATTCGCGCCCATTCAGCCGTGCCAGAGCACGGATCAGGGCAGGGTGAGCCCTCCGCATTGGAACCGGGCGGCGGCGTCGATCACGGCGTCGTCGCCCGGCCGGGTGAGCACGTCGGCGTCACTCTCGTCGAGGACGAACGCGGCGGCGACCAAGTCGTACCGATCCACCGTGCGCTCGTACGTCACGCCGTCGGCGGTGGACTGGGTGATGGCGGCGAGCCGGCCGTCGGCCAGGCACTCGACCCCGGCCTGATTGCCGACGGAAGCACCCACGGCGAACACCGCCCGCTGGCCGCCCAGGGTCACCCGCACCAGGTTGCACCCGACGAAGCGGTAGAGCCCGATGAGCTGGGCGTAGGCACCGCTGCCCGTGGTCAAGAAGGCTTCCTCGACACCGTCTCCGTCGAGGTCGTAACCACCGATGGCTCGGGCCACCATTCCGTCGGTCTCGATGACGACATCCGCCGCGTAGCCGTAGGAGAGCACCACTCGAGCGTGCCATGGATCGGGCAAGCCGGCACCGTAGACGAAGAGCTGATCGCCTGCAGCGTCACCGTCGAAGTCGCCGGGAGCGACGGTGACGCTCACCGCGCCGGGAGGCAGGCCCGGCGGGATACCGCCCACGCAAGGGGGCGGTGGAGCAGTAGTGGCAGTGGTGGTGGGAGCCGCCGTCGTGGTGGGAGCCAACGTGGTGGTAGCGGCCAACGTGGTGGTGGGTGCCGGGGTCGTGACCGGAGCCATCGTGGTAGTGGTGTCCTCCGACTCCGCCTGTCCGCAGGCGACGAGAAGCAGCCACAGCGCCACCACCCCTACCGATCCCCGGAGTGCACGCATCCTGGGCCCCTCCTTCGCGCCCATTCTAGGAACCGCCTCCCTCCGGTGCTTCGAGCCTGAAACCCTGCTGTCGCCACGCCTCGTAGACGACCACGGCCGCCGCGTTGGACAGATTGAGGCTCCGGCTGTGGGGGCGCATCGGGATCCGCAGCACCGCGGTCAGCTGCGGGGAAGAGAGCACCTCGTCGGGCAGTCCCACCGACTCCGGGCCGAACAGCAGCGCGTCGCCGGGGGTGAAGGCGAAATCGGCGTAGCAGTCTCCTTCGCGGCGAGTGAAGGCCACCAACCGGAGAGGCACCACCGCAGCGAGGAAGGCCTCCAGGCTGACATGTTCCCGCACCACTGCCCGGTCGCGGTAGTCCATACCCGCCCGCCGCAGCCGGGCATCGTCGAGGGTGAAACCGAACGGGTGGACGAGGTGCAGCGTATTGCCGGTGTTGGCACAGAGCCGCATCACGTTGCCGGTGTTGGGCGGGATCTCCGGGCGGAACAGCACCACGTGAAACACGTCAGAACAGCCGCAACGCTCGCGACTCGATGCCCCGCAGCTCGTCGTAATCGACCTCGACGCAGCTGATCTCCCGGGCGGCGGCCAGCACCTGCGCCTGGGCGGTGATCGACTGAGCCACGAAGATGCCTCGCACCGGACTCAGGCGACCGTCGAGAGCCAGCCGCTCCAGGTAACGGGCGAGCTGCTCCACGCCGTCGATATCCCCGCGACGTTTCACCTCTACCGCCACCGTGGCTCCGTCGGCGCTGCGGCAGAGGAGATCCACCGGACCGATATCGGTCGGGTACTCGCTGCGAATCAGCTCCAACCCCGCTTCCACCATCCACGGCCGCTCCGCCAGCATCGCCTGCAGCTGCGCCTCGACGCCGTCCTTCTGCAGGCCGGGATCGGCGCCCAGTTCCTGGCTGAGGTCGAGCAGCACCTCTTCGATGCGGATGGTGAGCCGTTCGCCGCGGGGGTTGGTGACGATCCATTCCCCGTCGCGCTCCTCGAGGTAGTTGGGGGCGTTCATCCAGTTGAGCGGCTTGTAGGCGCCACCATCCGCGTGCACCGCCACGCATCCGTCGGCCTTCACCATGAGCAGCCGGGTCGCCATGGGGAGGTGGGCGGTGAGCCGTCCCTCGTAGTCGACGCTGCACCGGGCGATCACCAGCCGCATGGCCGCGGAGCGTACCACTGGCGGTGGGGCCGGGAACCGGCGAGACTGCGTAGCTCGTATGCGCGACGGCACCGCTAGGGCCCTCTCCTCGTTGCACACCGTGCTCTACCGGGCCTCGGGCGGCCTGCTCGGTCGCCGGCTGGTCCGCAACGACATGCTGCTCCTCACCACCACCGGCCGCCGCAGTGGCCGGCCCCACACCGTTCCCCTGCTCTACCTCACCGAGGGAGCGGCGCTGGTGGTGGTCGCCTCCTGGGGAGGGCGCCCCCACCACCCCGACTGGTTCCTCAACCTGGAAGCGGATCCGCGGGCGCTGGTGCAGGTGCGCTGGCACCGCTGGCCGGTGCGAGCCCGCCGGGCGGCTCCGGACGCGAAGGCCGTGCTGTGGCCGCGCTTCGTGGCCGCCTATCCCACCTACCGCCAGTACCAGGCCCGCACCGACCGTGACATCCCTGTGGTGCTGCTCCACCGGGATGGTTGACGTTCACGAGCGAAGCGCCACCACGGTGCCGGTGGCGAAGAGGTTGGGAACCCGCAGGCCGAAAGCCGCATAGACGGAGGGGGGCACCGAGATGTCGGCCAGGTACAGCTCCCCCACCTGCTCCGCCCCCAGCAGACCCCGCTTTGGCAATGCCAGCGTCATGGTGGCGGTGGCGGTGACACAGGGCTCCCCCGCCTTGCCCGTCGTGACGTCGAGTCCGCTGGGCGTATCCAGCGCCAGCACGGACGCGTCTTGCTCCCCGGCCCAGCGGATCAGCTCGGCGATCCTCCCCCGCGGGTTGCCCTGCAGGCTGTAGCCGAGCAACGCGTCGATGATCAGCGCCGCCGGCTCCGGATCGGCTCCAACGGAGACGCCCATGCGTCGCAGGATGTCGAGTTGGTGGCGGGGAACCTCGGTCATGTGGGCATCCGCCTTTGCCTGCGCCACCCGCACTTCGACGCCGCGGTTAGCGAGGTGGCGGGCCGCCACCAGCCCACCCCCGCCGTTGCCACCCGGGCCCGCCAGCACCATCACCGACTGCGACCGGAAGCGACTGAGAGCGAGGTCCGCCAGGTTGCGACCGGCGTTCTCCATCATTTGCATCAGCTCGACGTGGAGATCCTCCACCATGATCCGGTCCACCTCGCGCATCTGCGCGGCGGTGAGAGCCGGTACCCGTGCCGCGTCGAGCATTGGTCACCTCCGCTCTGCCAGGCACCGTACACCGTTCGCTCCACGTCGGGACCGGCATGAGCGACCTGGCGCGTCGGTGATCACACCAGCGGACATGGTTGCGAGCGACGCGCCGGCATCACGAGACGAGAGCCGGCGACGCCAGCAACACCACCATTCCGGCGGAGGCGGGAATCCCCTCCAGCAGCACGCCTCCCGTAGTGGGCTTGGCCCGGCCGTCGCCCCACAGCAGCCGCGGGCTCGGCGAGCTCACCGCTATCTCCGTGCGGGCGATGGTGGGACCGCGGTTCACCACCACCAGCACCGCCTCGTCCTCCGCCTCCCTAGTGAAGGCGAACGCCTCATCGCCCTGCCACACGAGACGCCAGTCTCCTACGCGCAGCGCAGGGTGTTGCCGGCGCAGCGAGAGCAGCGTCCGGGTCGTCTCGAGCTGGCGGGCATCCCAGCTCTCCGGCTCGGACCACGGAAACGCTTGCCGCGACTCGGGCTCCTCGCCGCCACTCATCCCGATCTCGTCGCCGTAGCAGATGCCGGGCGCTCCCGGCGCCGTGAGCTGGAACAACGTCGCCAGTGCCAGCCGGGACCGATCCTCCCCGGCGAGATGTAGGAAACGAGGTTTGTCGTGGCTGGAGAGGAGATTGTGGTTGACATGAGACGTCTCCACGGCGTACCCGGCCAGCAGGCGCACCCAACCATCGAGGAAGGACGCGGTGTCGGACTCCTGAGTGCCGAAATAGTCGACGCACAACTGCCAGAAGGTGTAGTTCATGGTGGCGTCGAAACGATCACCCTGCAGCCATCGGGTGGCGTCCCCCATCACCTCGGCGAGCAGGTAACAGTCCGGCTTGGCCCGCTTGCACACCCGGCGGAAGTCCTTCCAGAAATCGTGATCGACGTAGCGGGCTACGTCCATCCGCCAGCCGTCGATGTCGAATTCCCGCAGCCAGTAGGCAGCCACGTCGAGGAAGTAGCGGCGTGCCTCGGGATTGCCCAAGTCGACCCGAGGCATGGTGGGCACCCCATACCAGGCCTCATACGAGGGCTCCACCAACGGCCCTGCGTCGTCGGCTTCCTCGGTGAGGATGCCGGCAGCATCGGGGAGACTGCGTATCAGCTCCAAGTAGGGCTCCGCATCGGACAGCTCCCGGTGCATCAGGCGGGGCCGATACACCACGCGGATGGGGAACTCCCTAATGGCGAACCAATCCCAATAGGGCGAACCGGATCCCCTCTCGACGACGTCGGCGAAGGCAAAGAACCGGGGGTGGCAGTGATTGAACGAAGCGTCCAGGATCACCCGCATACCGCGCCGGTGCAACTCCTTCACCATCCCTCGTAGAGCGGGGTCTCCACCCAACCCAGGGTCCACCGCGTAGTAGTCGACGGTGTCGTATTTGTGGTTGGAAGGCGAGGTGAACACCGGGTTGAGGTACACCACGTCCACCCCCAGGTCCGACAGGTAGCCCGCCTTCTCGGCCACTCCTCGCAGGTCGCCTCCCTGGGAGAGCAGCGGGTGGGGCGGAGCACCCCACGGTTGCACCCCAGGCGGATCGTTGTCGGGGTCGGCGTTGTGGAAGCGATCGGGGAACACCTGGTAGATCGCCGCGCCGCGGACCCACGGCGGTACCTCGTGGGGTGGCGTCGTTGCCAGGTCGAGGGTCCAGCGGTCCAGCCTCTCCACCGCGTTGCTCACCCCCGCCGGCACCCTGTACACAGCGCGGCCGTCGGAGTGACGAAGCGCAAAGCTGTAGGTGATGCGGGTCCGGTCGGGGGCCACCACCACCTCCCAGTGCTCGAAGCGGGCATCGGCGCCCCAGCGTTCCATCCCCGCCGATCTCACCTCGCCGTCGTCGTAGACCAGCACCACCTCGGCAAACCCAGGCTCGGCGGCGAGGCGGAAACGGACCAAGCCCGCCGGCAACGGCTCACAGTGCGCCAGGTCGTCCGGCGCAAACCGGATGTCGTAGGGAAACAGGTGACCGGTCGGGCCGAAGAACCTCAGATCTCGGGAGTCGTAGTGGGACATGCTGGACGGCGCCCGGGGCGACCGCGGCGATGGTACTCCCGACGCCGACCGCTGGCGGGCCTGCAGTGGCGATAGGCTGCGGGCGAGCGAGAGGAGAGCCATGCGAGTCACCGTCGCCGTGGGCACCGAGAAAGGCGCCTTCTTCGTCACCTCAGAAGACGAGCGCGCCTCCTGGGACCTGCAGGGACCGGTGCTGAAGGGGTGGAAGGTCACCGCTTTTGGGCGAGACCCCGCCGGCCGCTACCTTCTGGCCACGGCCAGCAACTGGTTCGGTGCCGCGCTGCACCGCAGCGACGACCTGCAAGCGTGGGACCAGATCGTGAACGGTCCCGCCTACCCCGAGGGAGACGCGCGACGACTCACCCAGATCTGGACCGTCACCGGCACGAATGGTGTCCTCTTCGCAGGCGTTGCCGACGCGGGGTTGTTCCGCAGCGACGACGGCGGGGAGACGTGGCAGCCGGTGGAGGGCCTCAATGAGCATCCGACCCGCGGCGTGTGGCAACCGGGTCTGGGCGGCCTAGCCGCACACCGGGTGCTGGTGGACCCCACCAACGCCGACCGCATGTGGTGCGCCATCTCCGCGGTGGGCGTGTTTCGCAGCGACGACGGTGGAGCCACCTGGGCGTCCAAGAATCAAGGGGTCGATATCACCACGCCCGATGAGCACCTGGCCGATGTGGGCTACTGCGTCCATTGCATCGTTGCCGATCCCGACGAGCCCGACCGCATCTGGCGTCAGGATCACCGCGGCGTCTACCGCACTACCAACGGTGGTGACAGCTGGCAGCACATCGAGCAAGGCCTCCCCGCCTCCTTCGGATTCCCCGTGGTGCTGGATCCGGCGACTCGCAACGTGTTCGTGGTGCCGCTGGAGAGCGACGAACACCGGCTGCCGCCGGGGGGGCGGCTGCGGGTGTATCGCAGCACCGACGGAGGCGACACCTGGGCACCCTCCGGGACCGGAATGCCCGAAGACCCGGTATACGCCACGGTACTGCGGGGCGCCATGGACACCGACGGCCTGCAACCGGGAGGGATCTACCTCGGGACGACCGGTGGCGCCGTCCACTACTCGCGTGACGGCGGCGACGGCTGGGAGACCATGCCCTTCGTGCTGCCCCGCATACAAGCGGTGACTGCCTGGACGGCGGAGTGAGAGTGCCCCGGGTCACAGTCCACCTGCCGAGCCTGCTGGCGCCGGCAATCGGCGGAAGCCGCCAGGTGGAGATCGAGGCACCCACCATACGCGGCGTGTTGGACGGCCTCATTGCCGCCCACCCGGAGCTGCGGGTACATCTGTTCGACGAGTCGGGGACCTTCCGGCAGCACGTCGTCTGCTTCCACAACGAGACGATGACGCGGCGGATGGACAGCCTCGAGGTACCGGTCGCCGAGGGAGACGACGTCACCATCATGCAGGCGGTGTCCGGCGGCGGGCCCTTAGCCGGCCGCGCCGTGTAGCGTTGATGCCCACAGCCGGGAGAGAGGTGCCATGGAAGACCGGCAGCGACTTCGTCCTCTGGAGCGTGCCGTGCTGCGGTGGCGCGACCAGGGCATAGCCCTCGAGGAGATCGCCCGTCGGTTCCGGCGCAGTCCCGATCACATTCGCCGCATTATCTCCTACACGGAGCTCCCCGGCCGGCGCGCTGCGCCCTCCGAGGAAGGGCTGCGTCCCCTGGAGCGAGTGGTGCTGAGCTGGCGGGACCGGGGCGCCACCCACGACGAGCTCGCCGACATGTTCCAGCGCAGTCCACAGCACATGCGGCGGGTCGAAGGGCTGGCGTACCTGCGGAAGGGGCTGCAGCTCCTCGGGTGAGACGAGAACTATCGGTGGAGGTCGCGAACGGGCGGACCACCGAGTCGGGTCAGCGCCGGTCGAACCCGTCTAGGGTGATAGGTCATGGAGCCGGATCCGGTAATGGCCTGCGCCGAGTGCGGTGGCCGCGCCCACCTCATCAGCCCGCTCCCACCCGACGAGGAGCTGGAGCCGGGTTTCGTCTTGGTCTACCGCTGCGAGGACTGCCTCGAGCGATGGGACGTCGTGTTCGAGCCCCGTGAGGAGCCCGGCGAAGTCTGACCCCTGGGGCGGCATCATCAATCCTCCCGCGACACCCACCCCGTGATCGAGAGCAGGTGGCCGTCGGGATCGCGGAAATCGGCTGCCAGCAACTGCCGGTCTCCGTCCTCCGTCACCGGTCGCGGCGCCACCCGAAAGGACGCTCCCGCCCGGGTGAGCGCGCGGTAGGCCTCCATCACGCCGTCGACCTGCAGCACCACCTCGGTGGTGGAGGATGCGGCTGCGGGGTCGCCGTCCCGGTTGAGCACCAGGTCGATATCGCCCCCGTCGAAGAAGGAGAAGGCGCCGTTGCCGAACCGGAGAGGAAGCCCGATGGTGTCGCGGTAGAAGGCCGTCGAACGCTCCAGATCGGCCACTCTGAGGATGATGGTGGAGATCTTCTCCACCGCGAAGTCCATGGCCGCGATCCCCGTCACCGTGCCATCAGCCGGGGGTACTCGATCGCCGGACAACGGTCCATGACCACGTCCAACCCGGCCTCCGCGGCGCGACGGGCCGCCGCTTCGTCGATCACCCCGAGCTGCATCCACACCGCGCGCGCCCCCACTGCGATCGCCTCGTCGACGTGCGCCCCAGCAGCTGAGGCGCGCCGGAAGATGTCCACCACTTCGACCGGTTCGGGAATGGATCCCAGGTCCGGGTAGCAGCGCTCGCCGAGGATCTCTCCCCCGCGCGGGTGCACCGGGATGACGCGGTAGCCCTGCGACTGGAGGAATGCGGCCACCCGGTGGCTGGGGCGGCCGGCGTTGGGAGAGCAACCCACCACCGCCCACACCCGGAAAGTCTCGAGAATGCGGTGCATCGTCTGCTCGGAGCCGTAGTCGATCACAAGAGTGAGCCTCGCACGCGCCCAACCTAGAGCAACCGGCGGGAAGACGCCGCGCTCGCAATCCACCGGCCGGGGTAGTCTCGGAAACGTGCCGCCTGCATCCCGTGTTCGACTCGTCGCCACGGCAACGCTCTTGCTGCTGGGCTTCTCGCCCGCGGCCGCGCAAGAACTGGGCACGTGCCCTCCCTTCGAGGGCATTACCTGTGAAGGGTGGGTGACCGACGCCGCCGGTGTGATCGAGGACGACGCCAGACTGGAAGCGGCGGTCGATCGAGTGGTCGGCGCTTACGGCCACGAAATCGCGGTGGTGGTCATCGCCGGTAGCGGGTCCCGCACTCCGCGGCAATTCGCCGAGGACCTCGGCAACGCGTGGGGAGTGGGGGACGCCACCCGCCAGGACGGCGTGGTGGTGCTGGTCGACATCGACACCCGGCGTACCGAAGTGGTGACTGGGCCCGGGCTCGACCTCTCCGGGTCCGAGCTGGAGTTCATCGCCGGACTCGGCGACAGCTTCTTCGCCGCCGGCGACTTCGACGGCGGGCTGGCGGCCATCATCGGGGGACTGGAGCGAAGCTTCGAAGGAGCCGGCGAGATTCCCGGCGAGGAGCCGAGCGAGCAGCCGAGCGCCAGGGGACGCAGCATCCTCACGCCGGTCTTCGCCGGCTTGGTCATCCTCCTCGGCGGCGGCATCGTCGCCTCCGCCGTAGCCCTCTCCCGCCGCGACAAGGATCGCGGGGTGCGTTCGCGGCGCCGCAAGCTGGTCGACGCCAAGCTGGCTCGGCTCAATCCGGCGGGACACGAACTCACCCTGGAGTGGGAACTCTTCCTCCCCAGACCGGACGGAGGCTCCACCGTCGCCACCGGCCCCGCGCTGGAAGCGCTGGCGCAGCTTCAAGACGGGCCGCTTCACGCCGACCCCGCCACGATCGACGCGTTGTGGAGGGTGGGAGCCGTGGAGGTGGCCGACCCCGATCGTCTCGCCACCGAACGGGAGCTACCTCTGGAGCTGCGGGTCACCGGAGAACAGGAGCTCTTGGAGGAGGCCGTGCAGCGCGCTCCCAAGGAGGCCCTGGCGGTGCCCGCCGGCGACGACGCAGCCTTCCAGTTGCGGCTCGACGAGCTCGGGCAGATCGTCGACTCCCTCCGGCCCTATCGGGTGGCGGAGGCCAAGCGCCGCCTCGCTCGCGAGATCCTGCGCCGCATCCGGGAAACCCCCATCGGACCGGCCCTCGTCACCGACTTCGGCGAGCGCCTCACCCAGGCGGCGCCGCTGCTCAACGGGGATCGGCCCCTCACCGAGGTGGCGGTTGAGCTGGAGGAGGCGTACACGGAGGCGGCCGCCAAGACCACCCGGCTAGAAGCCATCTACGAGGGACTGCCCAGCACGCTGACGCGGCCGGCCGTCGCCGTGGCGCTCACCGACCTCACCGACGACCCCGAGGTGGCCCTCAAGCGGTATGAGCAGGTGCGCTCCGAGCTCGAGGAGCGGGGACGGGACCTGCTCGCCGACGGGCTCGAGATCCCGGCAGTAGCGGCGTTCCTGCTGATGAACAACGACGATGGCCAGATCGACGAGTTCCTCGACGCCTACCGGCGGGCCCGCCGCAGGCGCGAGCCGCCGCAACAAGCGGCGGAGCTGGCACTGGCCGGGCTGAGGGACGAGGACGAGATCCGGCGGGTTCGGGACGAGGCGCGTGGGCTGGGGCTGCCGGTGTCCATCACCGCCTCGTTGCTGCGGCGGGAGAAACGCGCCGTGGATGCCTACCGGCAGCTGCTCTCGGAACTCACCGAACACGGTCTCGGTGGGGACACCCTGCGTACGGTGGCGGCGCTGCTGGCGCTGTCTCTGGAGCCGGCGCAGGCGATGCGCCGCTGGCTGGAGGCGCGCGAGGCCCTCGCCCAGGTGGGTTTGGAGGGGGCCTACGCCGACGTTGCCGCCGCCTTCGGCGCCTCCGATCCGCGCGGGCCCCGGGCCTTCGCGCTGGCTTACGCAGCACAACGCCAGGCCTTGGCCCGCTCGACGATCTCCGACGCCGATCGTTACGCTCCCGAGCTGGCACACCGAGGGACCAGCCGCCAGCAGGACACCTGGACCGGGAGACCGTTGCCACCCGACCTGCGGGTCTTCGATCCCTTCACCCTGCTCTACTACCACTGGGTGATCACCCGAGGGGTGCGAGTTTCCTCCGGTTGGAGGCCCGTCTACCGGGATCGCTCGTGGCGCGGCGACCGGGACTCCTGGTTCGGCGGCGGTGGGGGCTTCGGGCGCGACTTCGGCGGCCGCGGCGGCGGCTCCTCCTGGGGCTCCTCCTGGGGGGGATTCGGCGGGTTCGGCGGCTTCGGTGGCGGGGGCGGTTTCGGCGGAGGCGGCGGCGGCGGCAGCGGCTGGTGAGCCGGGGGCATAGATGCTGGGTGCGAGGGGTTGTGCTAGCGGATCCGATGGCGAGGAGCCATGATCTTCCGTAGAGGTAAGCGCCGTAAGGCGACCAGCGTGACGACCCTCGCCGAGCTCGACGACCTGATCGGGTCGGGACGGCCGGTGCTCGTCGACTTCATGCGGTTCGGCTGCGCCGCCTGCAAGGTGATGGACGGTATCGTCGACGAGCTGGCCGACGAGTTCGGGGACAGCGCCCACGTCGTGAAGGTGAACGTCGGCCGGGTGCCCGGTGCCGTCGATCGTTTCCGTATCCGCTCCACCCCCACCTTCGTGGTGATGGCCACCTCGGAACGCTCGCACCGCAAGGCCCGGCAGCAGGGAACGACTCCGAAGCCCACCCAGCGTTACCGCTCCTCGGGGCTGGTCAAGAAGGACGTGCTGCACAGGCTGCTGGTGAGCAACGGGGCCAGTCCCGCCACCGAGGCCGAGTAGCGCCGCTGGGGCGGCCGCTACCCTCGCCCGCCATGCACGTCGACCCCGGCTTCTTCGGCCCCGGCAGCGTCACCTGGCAGGTGAATCGGGAGATGACCGTGCTCTTCGGAGGGGCCCGCGCCCTGCTGATGCACGCCGCCCACCCCCTGGTGGCGGCGGGGGCGCGGCAGACCGCGATGTATCAGCGGGACCCCTGGGCCCGGCTCATCCGCACCTTGCAGCTCCAGAACTCGGTTACGTTTGGCACCCGGGAAGAGGCACGAGAGGCCGCGGCGCGCATCAACAACCTTCACCAGGTGGTCAACGGGACCGACCCAGTGACCGGAGAGCGCTACGACGCCCTCGATCCAGATCTCCTGCTGTGGGTGCACGGTGCCCTCGAGGTCTCCTCGCTCTACTTCTACGAGCGCACCGTCGGCCCGCTGAGCCGGCAGCAGCGGCAGCGCTACCACGAGGAGAGCCTGCTGGCTGCGGAGCTCGTGCTGCTGCCGCGGGGGCGCGTGCCGCCCACCATCGAAGAGATGGAGGCCTACGTCGACGAGATGGTGCACAGCAGCCGCCTCATGCACACCGAGGTCGCCGAAGACGTCGCCCGGCTCATCCGCACCGGGCCCGTGCCCCTGCACCTCCGCCCTATCTGGAAGTTCATCTCCTTCGCTGCCTTCGGCACCCTGCCGGCCCCACTGCGTCGCCTGTACGGGATTCGCTGGGGCCGGGGGCGCGAGCAGTGGCTGCGCCTCAACCTGTGGCTGCTGGCCCGGATCCGTCCGCTGCTGCCGAAGCGCCTGCGCCTCATCGGTCCCGCCCGCTGGGCGGAGCGCCGCCTGACCAAGGATCCCCACCTGCGTTTGGCCGACCAGGGCCGCTGACCCCGACCCGACGGGTGGCCGCCGGCTCACGACACGCGCAGCAGCGCCGCCAGGCTCACCACCAGCAGCGACAAGCCCACGGCGACCACCACCCGGGCCAGCACCGTGGGATCGTGGCGCACCCGTATCGCAGCCACTCCCATCGCGACCGCCACCGCCGGCAGTAGGAAGAAGAGCAGCGGCACCAGTACCATCTCGGGAAGGCTGCGGCCGAGAAGCTGGAAAGCGTCGGCGGCGAACGGCAACCCGGCGACCTGTAAGAAGGCCGCCAGCCACATCACCAGCGACGGCACCAGCAGTGCCAGCCCTGCCGCCGCCAGGCGAGGCCCACGCTCTGCCGCCATGGGGGCAAGTCCTTCCGGCTCTGCACTCCCACAACGCCGGCGGCCACCGGTAAGTTTCCGGGGGAGATGCCCGAATACGACGCCGTGATAGTGGGGGCCGGTCCCAACGGGCTGGCGGCGGCGGTAACCCTGGCCGGCGCCGGCGCGACCGTGCTGGTGGTGGAGGCGGCGCCCACAGTCGGCGGGGGTACTCGTACCGCCGAGCTCACCCTGCCTGGCTTCCGCCACGATGTCTGCGCCGCCATCCACCCGCTGGGACTGGCCTCTCCCCTGCTGCGGAGCCTCCCCCTGGGAGACCACGGCCTGGAATGGGTGCACCCGGCCTTGCCGGCGGCTCATCCTCTCGACGGCGAACAGGCCGCGGCCCTCGACCGGTCGCTGGGAGCCACCGCCGACGCGCTCGGCTCCGACGACGCTGCCTACCGCCGGCTGCTGGGCAGCATCGTGGCCGGATGGCCCAAACTGGAGCCGACCGTGCTGGGGCCGGTGCTCCGCCTCCCCGCCCACCCGCTGCGGGTGGCTCGCTTCGGTGTGCGAGCCGTCCAGCCGGCTACCCGGCTGGCCCGCCGGGCGTTCGAGGGCGAGCCCGCCCGGGCGTTGTTCGCCGGACTCGCCGCGCACTCCATCCTGCCTTTGGAGCGGCCGCTGACGGCGGCCTTCGGACTGCTGCTGGCCGCCGTGGCCCACGTAGTGGGTTGGCCGGTAGCCAAGGGGGGCTCCCAGGCGATAGCCGACGCCCTTGCCTCGTATCTGCGGTCGCTGGGCGGGCACATCGTCACCGGACAGCGCGTGGACTCCCTCGGCGATCTCCCGCCGGCAACAGTGGTGCTGTGTGACACCACGCCGTCGGCGCTGGTCCGCCTCGCCGGGGAGAGCCTTCCTGCCGGATACGCACGCCGGCTGCAGCGTTTCCGCCACGGCCCGGGCGCCTTCAAGCTCGACCTGGCGCTCGACGGTCCCATCCCGTGGCGGGCACGGGAACCGGGGCTGGCCGGCACGGTCCACGTGGGCGGCACCTTGGAAGAGGTTGCGGAGGCGGAGCGAGCGGTCTGGCGGGGCGAACACCCGCAGCGGCCTTTCGTCCTGGTGGCTCAGCAGAGCCTGGCCGACCCTACCCGAGCGCCGCCGGGGCGCCACACGGTGTGGGCTTACTGCCACGTGCCGCCCGGGTCCACGGTCGACATGACGGATGCCATCGAGCATCAGATCGAGCGCTTCGCTCCCGGCTTCCGCGATCGCATCCTCGCCCGGCACGCGATGGGCCCGCCGGATCTGGAGCGCTACAACGAAAACTACGTGGGCGGCGACATCACCGGTGGGGCGCACTCCGGGCGGCAGTTGTTGTTCCGCCCCACCTTCGGCCTTGTTCCCTACGCGACGCCGGCGGACGGGGTCTACCTGTGCTCGGCGTCGACGCCGCCGGGCGGCGGAGTGCACGGCATGTCGGGCTACTGGGCGGCGCGCGCCGCCCTCGCCCGGGAGCTGCGCTGATCGATCAGAACCAGAATGCGCCCTGGCCGGCCGGGTCCGAGGTGAACCCCCAAGCTTCCACCACCAGGCGGTCGGAGTCGGTGCGGAACACGTGCACCTCGTCGGCGGTGTAGGTCTCCTCGTCGCGCTTCAAGGTGGTGTGCACCAGCACCACGGTGTGGTCGTCGTTGGCCAAGATGTCGTTGATCTCGATCATGAAGCAGCCTTGGGTCTCGGCGGCGAGGTCGGTGAGGAAGCGGATGATCTCCTCGCGGCCGCGGTGGTCGCCCGACTCGCTGCGGCGCCCTCCGACGTGCCACACGACGTTCTCGTGGAGGATGGCGCCCAGGTCCTCGAAGCGGCCCTCGCAGAACGCCTGGTACTCCTGCTTGATCCGCTCCACGTTGGGGTGCTGCATCGTCGCCACGCCCTCCTGCTGTGCCGCAGACTCTATCGCGCGTCGGGGAGCCGGCTCAGCCGCCACGACGCTTGCGGGCGCGGGCCATCGCTGCCCGGGCGAAATCATCCTCCGTCTGGTGCGTCAGCAGCAGGCCGGCCACCCCCAGTTGGCCGACCGCGAGGGCCATACCCAGGGCGGCACCGGACGCGGGCGGGTCGGCCAGCAGGCCGCCCAGGGCCACCGCCCCCAGGATGATCCCCAAGATGGCGAAGAACCCTATCCCGGCTTCCCGGGCCCAGTCCCGCCGGGACAGTATCCCCACCACCACGACCACGGCCACCAGTGACACCACCGTCACCGCGACGCCGGAGATGAGCGCCAGCGTGCTCGTCTCCCGGCTGCTGGTGGGCAACCCCAGGCTCACCATCGAGCTGCGCTCCGCGGCGCTGAGCCGATCGGGGTCGAGAGCGGTCAGCAGCAGATCGAGGCCGGCGGCGATGAACGCGGCGGTGATCACCAGAGCCAGGGTGGCCGCCGCCAGCGTGGTGCGCCCCCGCCCCTTCGCCATGGCGCCATGCTACCGGTGGGGGTGGGTCGTGCTTGACTGGAATCGATGAGTGCCGACCTCCCCCTTCTCCTGCTGCTGCTCCTCTGCTTCCTGGTGGCCGTGGTGCTGGCGGCTGCCGAAACCTCGCTGATCCGCATCTCCCGGGTGCGGGTAACGGCGCTGGCCGAAGCCGGCAGTCACCGGGCCCGCCGCCTGCTGCGCCTCCTCGAGAACCTGCCGCGGGTAGTGAATGCCATCTTGCTCACGGTGCTGCTGGTGCAGATCGGCGCCGCCGCCATCACCGGGCTGCTCGCCCAGCGCTGGTTCGGAAACGTTGGAGTCACGTTGGCTACGGTCGTGCTCACCCTGGTGCTCTTCGTGTACAGCGAGGCCATCCCCAAGACCTTCGCCGTGCGCTACCCGGACCGGGTGGCGCTGGCACTGAGCTACCCGGTGCGCATCCTGGAAGCGCTGCTGCGGCCAGTGGTATCGGGCCTGGTGTGGTTCGCCGACCTTCAAGCGCCCGGCAAGGGCATCGCCACCTCGCCGACCGTCACAGAGCGAGAGCTGTTGCTGCTGGCCGGGGAGGCCGCCCGTCAGGGAGAGATCACCGGGTCCGACCTGCAGCTCATGGAACGTGCCTTTCGCCTCGGGGACCGTACTGCGGAAGAGGTGATGGTGCCGCGGCTCGACGTGGTCTCGGTGTCGGTAGGCGCCTCGGTCGACGAGGCCGTGGACAAAGCGCTGCGCGCCGGGCACCGGCGGTTGCTCGTCTATGACGGTGACCTCGACCAGGTGGTGGGGGTGCTCCATCTCCGCACCCTGGTCCGGGCCGCAGGTCAGGAGCCTCCCGCGACCGTTGCCGACCTGACCCAGACGCCCCTCGTGGTGCCGGAATCGAAGCGAGTGGTGGAGTTGCTGCGCGAGATGCAGGAGGGGGGCTCACATTTCGCGGTGGTCGTCGACGAGTACGGGGGTACCGCCGGCATCGTGACCATCGAAGACATCGTCGAAGAAGTGTTGGGAGCGGTCGCCGATGAGGGGGAAGCGCCCATCGAGTTCGCCCGTCGTCTCAGCGGGGAGAGATGGCTGGTGGACGGGCGCATGCTGGTCGACGACCTCGGTGAGCTGCTCAACGTTGACCTGCCCGAGGGCGACTGGACCACCGTGGCCGGGCTGGTGATGGGCCTGGCGGGCGAGGTGCTGCGGACGGGAGACGAGGTGAGCGCCGCCGGCTACCGCTTCCGGGTGGCAGGCGCCACCCGTCATCGCATCCACCGTCTCGAGGTGACCCGGGAGCGGCCACCACGCGGTGAGAGAGCCCGGTAACCCTGTCGCTCCGCAGCCGACGGACGACACCTCACGCCCAGCGATGGGGGCGCTCCCGCAGTGCGGTGAAGCCGAGCTCCTCGCACAGGGCGAGGTACGCATCGCGGTGGGCGCCGCGCCACTCCAGGTCCGAGATGGATTCGGCGAGCGGCACGTCGCGCCGCAACGTGGCGAGGGTGCGGTAGAGACGGGCCTCCTCGAGGTGCTCCCGCAGCGCCGCCGCCAGGCGGGCCGCCCCCCGCACCTTCACCTCCTCCCACGCCGCGGGGTCGAGGGGGACCCGATCCAAGCGGCCGTAGCGGGCCAGCACGGCTGCGGCGGACTTGGCGCCCCAGCCGGGAACGCCGGGGATGCCATCAGCGCTGTCACCCACCAGCGCCAGGTAGTCGGGGATGGACTGCGGCGCCACCCCGAACTTCTGGTGCACTCCCTCCTCATCGCGCAGCGTGCCGCTGCGGCGGTCGTACATCACCACCGACTCGCCCACCACGCACTGTGCCAGGTCTTTGTCGGGGCTGAGCAGCACGACCTGGTCGACCTGATCGGCGTAGCGGAGGGCAGCGCTGGCGAGGGCGTCGTCCGCCTCGAAATAGTCCATGCGCCACACCACCACCCCCAGTGTCTCCAGGGCCCGCTCCGCCAGGGGGAACTGGGCGAGCAGCTCGGGATCGACCCCCTCCTCCGTCTTGTAGCCGGCGAACAGGTCGTTGCGGAAAGAGCGGATGACCTGGTCGGTGGCGGCCGCCAAGTGGGTGACGCCCGGCTCCCGAAGCAGGGCCAGGGTGGTCTCGATCAGGCCGCTCACCGCCCCTACCTGGCGACCATCGGGAGCCTCCCGTGGCGGAAAGCCGAAGTGCGCCCGGAACAGCTCGTAGGTGGCGTCGAGGAGATGCAGGCGCATGGGCCGATCCTAGAGAGAGGCATCCGGCCGCTGGGCCCCGATATGCCGTCATTGCGATCGGTAGCATCGGGAGCGGACTCACCGCAGGAGGGTCATGAGTCGAGCCGAGGAGACGTGGCGGGACGTGGGCGACCGCTTCACCGCGTTGAGCCACCGATTCCGCGACCACTACCGCGAGGTCGAAGCGAGCAGCGACGTCTCCGACGAGGAGGTGGCCGACGCGCTGCGCACGTTCGGTGACGCCATGGACCGCATGTTCACCTCCCTGGGGAATGCCTTGAGAGACCCGGACGTGCGCGAAGACGCCAAGGAGGCCACGGAGACGCTGCTGAGCGCGCTCGGCGCCACCTTCAGGCAGATCGGCGACGAGGTGCGCGACACGGTGCGGCGGCGAGAGGAAGGGGACGAAGCCGACGCAGCGGCGGAGAGCCCGCCTGAGCAGGGCTAGGCGACCGGCCAGCCGGCCGACGAGGACGTGTGATCGCCCCCGGCGGGTAACGTGGGTGGCGTGAGCAGGGATCGCACCATGCGCCGGTTCGTCTCGGGAAACGCCGAGATGCGCAGCCCGCCATTTTCTCGGGTGTGGAGGCTCCGCCAGAACGGAACCGTGCTGGCGATCGCCCGCCGCTCCGTGCGGGCGCGGGCATCGACCGTGGACCTGCCCGACGGCACGACCTGGGTGGTGGCTCCGGCGAGTTGGGGCACCGTACAGGTGCTGGAAGACGACGTACCGATCGTCACCGCCACCCGCGTCAACCCACTGGGCCGCTACTGGGATCTCACCGGCTCCAACTTCAATTACGAGCTACGGGCCCGCTCCATGGTCCGGCGCCGCTGGACCATCGGGCAGGGCGGAGCCCCCATTGCAGAGCTGCGCGGGGGCATCTTGTCCTTCAACCGCCTCGCCATACAGGCCGACCTGCCGGTCCCGGTGGAGGCTGTCATGGCCGCGTGGCATCTCATCGTGCGCGCCTGGGAGGCGGCGTCGCAGGCCGTTCGCCCCGCGCTGCTCGACTACCGCATCGACGAGGAGGCCACCTGATGGCGGACACCATCACCACCACCAATCCTCGCACTGGGGAAGCGCTGGCGACCTATCCCGTTGCCGACGCCGGGGAGGTGCAGGCGGCAGTGACGCGGGCTCGCAAGGCTTTCGCCGACTGGGGACACCGCACCCACGAGGAGCGACGACCGTACTTGACCGCGCTGCAGAGGGTGGCGGTCGACAATGTGGACCGCATCGGGGAAGTCATCGCCGCCGAGACCGGGCGCGACCGCGGCGATGCCCTCTTCAGCGAGGTGCTGCCCGCCGCCGCAGGCGCCCGTTACGCCGCCAAGCAGGCGGGGCGCATCCTGGCGCCGCGCAAGGCGTCGGCCTGGCCGCTGCTCACCAGGAAGGGCTGGGTGGAGTACCTGCCGCGGGGAGTGGCGGCGATCATCACCCCCTGGAACTACCCCTTCAACCTGTCGTGGAACCCGACCGTGACCGCAGTCGCCGCTGGCTGCACCGTGGTGCTGAAGCCGTCGGAGGTCACTGCCTCGGCCGGCCAGCTCGTCAAGGACCTGGCAGACGAGGCCGGTCTTCCCTCTGGGGTCGTCGAGGTGGTCCATGGCGCCGGCGAGACCGGCGCGGCACTCGTCGCCGACGAGGTCGACATCATCTCCTTCACCGGCTCGCCGGCCACCGGCCGCAAGATCGCCCACGCCGCGGCGGAGCGGCTGACACCGCTCATTCTCGAGCTGGGCGGAAACGATGCTTTCGTAGTGCTGGAAGACGCCGACGTGAAGCGGGCCGCCCGCGGCGCACTGTGGGGAGGCATGCTCAATGCCGGTCAGACCTGCGTCGCTGTGGAGCGGGTATATGTGGTGGACGCGGTGTACGACGACTTCGTGGCGGAGCTGACCAAGGGGGCGGATCAGCTCAACGCCGGCGCCGGCGACCGTAACGACGTGGGGCCGATTACCTTCCCGCCGCGGGCCGCCATCATCGAGCGTCAGCTGGAGGACGCCCGCAGCAAGGGCGCCACCATCCTCCGCGGCGGCACCCACAGCGAGGTGCCCGGCGGGGGGGTCCTCTTCCAGCCCACCATCGTGACCGACGTCGACCACACCATGGAGCTGATGCAACGAGAGACTTTCGGTCCCGTACTGGCAGTGATGCGGGTCCCCGACGAGCAGGCAGCCCTGGAACTGGCCAACGACTCCAGCTACGGGCTGCACGGGTCGGTGTGGACCCGCAATCGGGAGCGGGGAGCGGCCTTTGCTCAGGCGATGCGCACCGGGACGGTGGCGGTGAACGACGTCATGGTCAACGCCGGCTTCGCCGATCTGCCGTTCGGAGGCGTCGGTGAGTCCGGCTACGGCTCTAACTGGGGGCCTGAGGGGCTGCGCGCCTTCTGTTACCCGAAGACCTACACCACCCCACGGGTCAGCCCCCGTTCCGAGCTGTGGTGGTTCCCCCGCCGCATCAGTGCTCGGGCCTGGAAGGGCCTCATCAGGCTCACTTTGCGCCGCTAGGTCCGGTCAGCCCGGCCACGACGCTTAGCCTATGGCGCCATGCGGGCCGGCAACCTCCTGATCGCTCTCGGGGTGATCGCCATCGTCGCCGGGTTGCTGCTGCGTTACGGGCTGCTGTCGTGGTTCGGGCATCTCCCGGGCGACTTCCGCATCCAGGGAGAGCGCACCTCGGTGTACATCCCCATCACCTCGATGCTGCTCGTCAGCTTGGTGCTGTCAGTGGTGGTCACCCTGCTGGCCCGGTGGTTCGGCTCCGAATGAGCCGGCGCGGCGCCGCGTGCCTCTGACATACTCCCTCCATGTCCTCACCACTGGTCAGCGCCGAATGGCTCGTCGCGCACCTCGATGACCCGGACATTCGGGTAGCCGACGTGCGCTGGTACCTAGCCGACCCCGCGCGGGGCCGTCGCCAGTACCGGCGGCACCACGTACCGGGGGCGGTCTTCCTGGACCTCGAACAGGACCTGAGCGCTCCGCACGGAGACGGCCGCCACCCTCTCCCCGAGCCGGCGCGCTTCGCCGCCCGTCTCGGGGAGCTCGGGCTCGGCGACGGTCACCTGGTGGTTGCCTACGACGATGCCGCCGGGGCGGTGGCCGCCCGGCTGTGGTGGATGCTGCTGCACCTCGGCCACGAGCAGGCGGCAGTCCTCGACGGTGGCTACGCGGCCTGGCGGGACGGGGGCCTGCCCACCACCGCCGCGGTGCCCAAGCACGCGCCGGCGCGATTCACCCCGCGTCCGCGTACCGGCGACACAGTGGCCCGGGACCAGCTCAGAGAGCGACTGGGCTCGCTGCTGCTGCTGGACGCCCGCGCCCCGGAGCGCTACCGGGGCGATGTCGAGGACGTAGACCCGATAGCCGGGCACATCCCGACCGCGGTGAGCGCCCCTTACGCCGGCAACACCACGCCTCACGGCCGTTTCCTCCCGGCGGAGGTGCTCGCGCATCGGTTTCGGGACCTCGGGGCACGAGACGACGGCACCGTGGTCCACTACTGCGGCAGCGGGGTCACCGCCTGCCACAACATCCTGGCGATGCACCTCGCCGGCCTGACGCCGGGCCTGCTGTACCCAGGTTCGTGGAGCGATTGGAGCACCGCCGGCTATCCCTCCGCCACCGGGGCCGAGCCCGGACCGGCCCTGGGCTGAGTACCCTCGGCGCCGTGACGCCGCCGTCTGCCGAGCGCCCCGATCTCAGCGCCGCCGTGGAGCGAGCCAACCCCGACGAGCTGGTGCGGATAATCGACGGGTTGTGCGCCGCCGCCGACTGGGACGGAATCACGGAGCTGCGGGACCGCTGCCGGCATGCGGTGGAGCGCGGCAAGCAGCTGTGGGGAGTGGCGGAGCATGCCGTCTACCGCCTGGCGCTAGAGGCGCCGGGACCGTGGGCGGGCCCGGAGGTGGTGGCGGGCGCGGCACCGTTTGCGCTGGGTCCCCTCCCCGAGGTGGCCGCCCAGCGCCACCGATGGGAAGAGCTGGCGCCGTACCTCCCGCCGGGGCCGGCGCGCACCATCACCGCCCACGAGCGGGTGCTCCGCGGCGAGGACCTCACCGGGGACGAGACCATCACCGAGGGCGTCCTCGACATCCCTCTCCGCCTGGAGCCGTGGGAGCCCCGGTACCCGCTGGCCAAGTACCGCTCCAACCGGGCGGAGTTCCCCTCCCCACAGCTTCCGCCGCTGGAGGAGGTGGCCCTCCCGGCTCCGGGAGAGCGGGTCGAAGACCCGCCGGTCACGGAGGCACTACTGGGACTGGTGAAGCCCTGGGTCGAGGAGTCGAACGGACGCGCCCAGGCGGTGGCGGTGCAGGGAACGGCGCCTGCTGCCATCGCGGCGCTGGGGGTGCGGCGAGCTCGCCTCGCGCCCGTTTCCGCCGGTGAGGCGCTGGCGACAATGGCGTGGAGCGCGGCCAGCGGGGGCGCCCACGGGCGGCGCCGCGGCGCGGCCCCGGGCCGCTTTGGGGCCTGGTGGGCGGCGGCGGCCCTCGCCGGCCTCCTCGACGAATGGCCGCTCGGCGGCGATGCATTGGGGGCGGCCGTCGCCACCATGCGCTGGTACGCCTGGTCGGACCTGGTGCCACCCACAGGTTGGACGCTCCACTTGGCCGCTGAACGACCGCCGCGCGCCTGGGCGGTGGCGGCCGTCGACGCCGCCTGAGGGCGCCTCGCCGGGGCGGGTGGCGATCAGTCGGCGCCGGGCGTAGCGGCACCCTCGGGTGTAACAGCCCGCTCGGCCGGGGCCTCCTCTTCGGCGCGCAGGTCGGTCTTGCCCTTACGACGCCGGTGGCTACCGGCAGAAACGGGTGTGGCCGGACGGGGGTCACCCGTCGGGGGTCGGCTCCAAGCCCACCGCTTCCTCCGCCGCCTCCAAGGTCTGGCCTCCTCGCAGCACTGGGGCGAAGAGGTCCCCGAAGCCCTGCAGACGGGCCCAGATGGTCTCGATGGTGAAGTCCTCCGGCCTCACCTCGTCCAGCTCCTCCCACAGCAGGGGGGCCGAAACAGGTGCACCGGGACGGGGCCGCACTGAGTAGACGGAGGCGATGGTCTTGCCGGCCACGTTCTGGTTGTGGTCGATGAACACTCTCCCGGCGCGCCGCGGGATGTCCCACTCCATCGTGGTGTCGTCGGGGTTGGCCTTCGCCAGCAGCCGCCCCACCGTCTCCACGAACCTTCGCACGCGCGCGTATGGGTAGATCGGCTCCAGCGGCACGTACACATGCAGCCCGGTGGCACCGGAGGTCTTCGGGTAACCGGTGAGACCCAGTTGGTGCAGCGCCACCTCCAGCAGCTTGGCCACCGCCACCACCTGCTCCCAGCTCGCTCCCTCGGCAGGGTCGAGGTCGAACACGGCGAAGTTGGGGAAGTCGACCGTCTGCACCTGGGACAGCCAGGGATGGATCTCGATGCAGGCCATGTTGGCCAGCCACATCAGCGACTCCCGATCCGGCGCCATGACGAACTCGATGGGTTCCCCGCGATGCCCCGAGTGGATCGGCGCCAGCGGCATCCAGGGAGGCTGGTGCCCCGGCGCCTGTTTCTCGTAGAACCACTGCCCATCCCAGCCGTCGGGGAACCGCGCCATCACGATGGCCCGGTCGGCGAGGTGGGGAAGCAGCACAGAGGACACCGAGGCGTAGTACTGGATGAGGTCACCTTTGGTGTATCCCTCGGGAAAGAACGGCTTGTCGATGTTGGACAGCTGCAGCGGACGGTCGACTCCGCTGGGGGCGAGGCCTCCGCCCTCCTCCACGACCTGGATCGGATCCGGAAAGGCGATCCGGCCGGAGCCCAGCGGCCGCCCCGGCTCGGGTGCCGGTGCGGTGGAAGCCAGTGTCTCCCGAATCTCCTCCAGGATGGCGTGGTGGGACTCCTGCTCCCTGGCTTCGGAGATGACCACCATGCGCAGGCCGGCGGCGCGGGCCGCCTCCACCAGCGGGCCTATGGCGAGGCTGCCGGTGCCGTACGGGATGTGCTTGATCTCCCCGTGGGGACCAAAGAGGTTGTCGGTGAACTGGGTCTGGAGCGGATCCACCATCCAGCCGGGGAACTGGTCGCGGAGGAAGTCGATCACCGCCGCGAAGGCGTCCGGCGAAGTCAGCCCTCCGCCGCTCATGGCGTGAACGTGCGCCCAGTCCACTACCGGACGAACGAAAGGAAACTCTGCCGCCAGAACCGCGATGTCGCCCAACGTGCCGAAAGAGCGGGCGGTGCCCCCCGTCTCCAGGCCGAGCCCCACCCCCAGGTGGGCGATCTTGGGGGCCAGGTAGTGGAGGCGCTCCCTGATCACCGGCATCAGCTCGTCGCCGGTTCTACCGCCGGTTCCCCCGAAGTGGGCGCAGATGATGCGGGCTCCCAGGGCCCTCCCCAGCTTCATGGTGTGCTCCAGAGCGGCCAAGCACTGTTTCGCCCGGTCCTCATCCTCCACGGTGAGCACCGCGAAGTAGGGGGCGTGCACCGAGAGCCAGATGTCCCGCTCCTGGGCCAAGTCGCCGAAGCGGCGGCAGCGGCGCTCCTTCCAGGGGAAGCCCTGCACGAATGCCAGCTCGTACGCCTGATGACCTGCCGTCACCAGCGCATCGAGGAAGGCGCCGTCGTCGCCATCCTCCGGGGGCAGACCGGACACACCGAAGCGGATCACGGGCTCACAGTATCCGGCGCGGCTGCTTGTGCGATGGGCTCGTGGTTGTTCGAGCCGGCGCCGCTGTCGTCACGGTCGCGGACTCCCAGGCATGCCATCGAGTGGGAAAGCGAACCACGAGTAGCCCGACCTCCCGGCAGGGGGAGAGATAGCATGAGTGATGTGAGGTGAGCATGCACGAGCGGGGTCGGGTAGAAGAGGCAGTGAACACTCTGGTGACCCTGAGCCGCGGCCGCCGCGTGACCGACGTGGAGATCGTGCTCGGCCCGGGCATGTTGCTCTCCATCGCCGAGCCTGCCTGGGAGGAGCTCACCGCCGGCACTCCGGCCGAGGGAGCCCGCGTCACCTGGGAGCTGGCTCGGGACACCCTGCGCTGCCTGGCCTGCGACCTGCAGTACCCGGGCGACACGCTGGATCCGTGCCCGATGTGCGGTGGCGACGGCCTGGTGGTGGAACGGGTACCCGAGATCTCCATCGGCGAGCCCCACTTCGAGGGTGCCTGACCGCACCGGGGTCGCCGCTGCCCATGGCCGCTGGTCACCGCCGCTGGTTGAACGGCTGCTCTCGCTCTGTCACACGGAGACGTGGCCCGGGGTGGTGGTACCGTCCGGGTGGGCCGGTAGCTCAGCCTGGTAGAGCAGGGGACTTTTAATCCCAAGGTCGTGGGTTCGATTCCCACCCGGCCCACCGGGGAAATCCCTTATCTCACCAGGGTTTTCGCCTATCGGCTCGGAAGCTCCACCACTGCTGGGCCGCGGCTGGGCCGCGGCTGGGCCGCGAGAGTTCGGTCCCGGGTGACGTCCAGACGCTCCGCGAGGGCCTCCAGGTCGGAGG
>JABAOH010108943.1_pt2 | contig 29847 bp, 38 predicted proteins | sample 7062181 | NCBI WGS metagenome assembly JABAOH01 (sample SAMN14538630, study PRJNA623070) | marine sediment metagenome | biome: marine biome [ENVO:00000428]; feature: marine pelagic biome [ENVO:01000023]; material: deep marine sediment [ENVO:00002113]; isolation source: pool of 5 deep marine...
CCGCGAGGGGGTACTATAGGGCCAACATCACCGGATCATTGTCCTGAACCTGAGCCCCTAACGTGTTGAAATCCTCAACATCTATATGCGTGAGTAGTCTGTAGAGGCTTCAGGGCCTGTAGGGTAGCTACCTAACCTACGGAGCCTCACCGGATTCTCAGAGCCTTGTCCCAGGTGAAGGATCGGAGTGCTCGACTCAGGCGGAGGGTGGTCTGGCGTTCGGAGGGTCCATATCCGGGCCGCCACGAGCAGAACCCATAGGGCGGCCACAGCGCTGTAAATGAGACCGATGACAACGTCCCATCCTACAGGGGATAGAATAGCCGCCAGGAGTCCGATCGGCAGGAGGACGCCTCCTCCTCCAAGTCACGGCGACGCCACTGCAGGCCAAACGTTCTTATCGGGACTCCGTTGTCCACTGGAGGATGGGCGTGCCCAAGGGAATTAATAGACCAGCCTTGGTCTGTTGGCCCCTCAGGAGGTGACGCATGTCCGAGTCCGCCATCCGGAAGACGATTGAGCAATGAGTCGCACGCATCCGCGAGGCGTATGCCGCGAAGGACGTGAAAGCGGTGGTCGAGGCGTTTGCCGAGGACTGCCTCGTGATATTCCCGCACATGGATCCCCTGGAGGGGCGGGAGGCTCTTCGGGCGTTCTGGAAACAGGCCTTCGCGTGGGGCCAGTGGCGGTTCACCCTCGAGACGGACGACGTGGTGGTGAGCGACCCCATCGCCGTCGAGCGTGGCCGGTACACGCTCACCTTCACCGCAGGTCCCGACGCTCCCACCGGGATGAACTCCAGCGAGGATCGAGGAAACCGATTCGCGCTGTGGCGTCACGAACCGGATGGCCAGTGGCACATCGTGTGGGACGCACCCGCTAGCACGGCGCCGCTCCATAGCCCCGAATAGCCGCTCGTCTTCTCACGGCGGTGGCGCTCCTCCTGAGAGCTACGCCAACGGGAGGTTCTGTGGAAGTGGGGTAATAACTCGCGAGGCGCATTCTCCCCAGACTAGTTCGTTGGTTCAGGCGACCGCCCGCACGTCGACGCCCCTGAGGCCGTTCGCTGATCTCCCGACAACCACCATTCCACTGCGGTGAACAATGGGGACCAGGTGACGGGAGTAAGCCCCCTTCTGGGTATGTCTGGCCAGGGAATCTGGAGAGTTTGATGAACTTCGCTTACTCGCAGGGCCAAGGCAATTCGGCGAGGGATTCGAGCTGACAGATTGAAGGTCAAGACACCCGCTCGTCGAAGGCGAGACCCTGGCTTCCGGGGACGCTACCGGGCTGAGACCTTGTAGCAACTTGCCTCTTCTCAGAAATGAGAATTCCACAAGGTTTATTGCGCGAGTTGCTATCAAGTCACTCGGGGGAGCGCCGAGGAGGGGCGCGGCAGAAGTACCCAAGACCCGCCTAGACGGGGGGAGGTGAGTCGGGAAATGAACGGGACCCTGAGAAGGGCCGTGACCACGTCGATTCTGGCCGTCCTCCTGCTGGGTGCCATGTCTGCGTTGGCGGTCCCCGCCCGGGCCACGCCTCCCTTGCATGGCGGTGGAAGTTTCGACATCTCGATTCCGCCCACGCCGGGAACCATTGTGATGCAGCCCGCTGGCCGGAACCTCATCGTCTCCTTCGAGGGGGGCGGCGGCAACATGGAGGGAACGGTCGCAGGGAAGTGGATTCGAGTCTACGAGCGGTCCGTAATCCATCCCACTGGCGTAGTAACCGTGCAGGGGGCTTGGGTCGGTGACCCCTTGACCGTGGATGGTGTTTCGGGCACGATCCACGTTCGCTACTGGGGCCAGGGCGACGTCGTCACCGGTGACTTCGAAGGGCGGTGGGTCATCCTTAGCGGCACTGACGGCCTGGCAAACCTTCGGGGACACGGAACGGTCTGGGTGGACGAGGGAGTCGGCGGTTACACATTGGAGTACCATTTCGACCCCTAGCTTGACGGGCGGGCTGCTTCACCTCGTCCGCCGGGCTCCCCCTCTTCTCCTCTTTTCTCATAGATGGGGCAGACTACGGCCTATGGTCCTTGAAAGACCTTGAGTAGGGCTCCAAGGACCTTGGAACCGAACCTCCTTGACTTACTCGCTTCCGGCCAGGGGGGGCAGGTCGGAATTTCCAAAGGGTCATGGAGTCCACGTGGTAAACGCTCCGACGAGCAAGAGAGGACCGGCTGATAATCCCACTTTTCGTGGAAGCCGAGGTACCAGATGACGGCCGTAAGCCCCCTGCGTCATACCTGCTTTCCAATTCGGACTGGTGGGGTATACCACTGCCCTGACTGCTGAAATCCTCGACATCTTTATGGGCTGGTTGTCAATGCTAGCTGTAGGGCCTGTAGGGTAGCTTGGTAGCCCGTCTCCNNGCTTGGTATCCTTCCAGCTTGGGGTGCTGGCGACTCCAGTTCAAATCTGGGCGGGCCCATTCTTGCTTAGGAGTGATGCGAGGGTTGATTGCTAGAACATACCGTCCGCGTTGGGCGAGTCTGCTGGGACCTCCCGTCCGATGTCCCATTGCTCTGCAATCCGGTCCCCCTCGAATCGGTAAAGGTGCACGACGGCCACGCCCGGGTCTTCCGGCTTACGGACCACGTGAAAATGGATGGCAACCAGCTCCCCCTCAGCGAGGACATGCTTTATGTCCAATCGCTTGTTGGGGACGTTCTTCGCGTCGGCCCGCATGGCCTCCATTATGGCCTCCATGCCGGCAGGAAAGTCTGGGTTGTGGTGTCTGAAGTCATGGGTCAAGAAACGGTCAGTTACCTCATGCGCAGTGCCGGCGGCGGCCAGCTGAAGTAGCTCGACGGCGATCTCCTTCCGCTCTTCTGGGGTCATGGTCAAGCATGTTGGAACCCGCGGATAAGCATACTGGCGGAGGGAGGTGAGGTCCTCCCATTGCGACGCGATCTCATGAACGGTCTTGGTCAGTCTTAGACCCCTAGTAGCTCCAGTCGTCCAAGTGAGGAGGCTCCACTCCCATATGCCACATGACGGCCAGGACCTCTCCCTTATGGTAGACTTCGTGGATCAGAAAGGTGAAGAGGTATTCCTCCACAGTCTTCCTGATCACGTCCTCGCCCGTCCCCCTCTCCCTCACTTCCCTTAGTTCTTCGGGGCTCAGGCCTTTGACGCAGCTCATCGTCGCATCACTGACCCGAGACCAGAGGGACTCCAGCTCATCAGTTGTATTCACGCTTTCTCGATCCTCGCCCAGGACCATCCGCGGACCTCCCCGGAGGAACTCGTTGACCCAGAAATCCTCCACCCTCATGATGTGGAACAGGGTGTCTCTCAAAGAGTCGAAGCTGATTCCCCTCCCTCAGAGGAACTCCTACTGGGGGAGGTCTCTAAGTCGTTCGAAGAGGGCCCTGCGCACTTTCAGGTTGAAATCGAATAGGACGAGGGGTTCCATATGGCGGTATAGAGACTCTCGCCATAGGTCTTTCATCCGGCTACCGGGTCCCTCCGCCTCCGTGCTCCTTAACGAGGACATCAAAGCCTTGAAGTAGTTAAAGTTCATTGGACTTTCTTCAAGTCCATTGGAATCCATGAGGAGGTCGGCGTGTCTCGAGGACTATGCGCTTTCAGCATTGTCTGCTCCCTATTGCTCCTCCTATGCGTGGCTCCAGCAGCGGGCCAGTATGGTGCCGACATGGCGACCGTCCGCGTGATGTTCGACTTTGGAGATGGCACCGTCCACTGGCAGGAGACGGGCCTCGGGGACAATAGAACAGCAATCTTCGCGACGGAGCAAGCTGCCGACAGCTTGGGCGTCAGCATCGAAGTCCAGTGGTTTCCTTTCGGGGCATTCGTCGCAGACATAGGGGACAGGGACCCCGTCTGGCCCTTCTGGTGGCACTTCCTCCTCTGGAACTCCACCACAGTGGAATGGGAACTATCTCCCTTGGGAGCCTCGGACGTTCTGCTCGAGGAAGGGGACGCCATCGGATGGTTCTTGGCCAGTGACGACCCCCCGTTGCCGGGACCAAGACCGCTAGCCACGCCAGAGAACCCCTACCCCGTTGTCGCCTTCAGAGGAGACCTGGCTAACACGGGTTCGAGTTCGAGTCAGCCTCCGTGGCGGCCAGCCGTCAGGTGGAGCTTCGACTTCGATGGGTCCGAGGTATCTGGCAGCTCCGTCGGCGCCCAAGGTATTGTGTACCAGGTCACCTGGAATGGCACCCACGCCATTGATCTGAACACCGGGAGGCTTGTGTGGAAGGTACAGGAGGTGGCTGGTCTTTCGACGCCCGCCATCGTCGGTGAAGACCTCGTAGTTGGCTCTCGCGATGGCCGCCTCTACCGTCTCCGAGGTGATAGCGGGACGGTGGTCTGGAGCGTCCTCCTACAGGAGGGCGCGGAATTCACAGGCATAGCCTCCTCCCCTAAGGTAAACATGGGACGAGCGGTGGTTGGGACCTTCAACGAGTCTGGCGGCAAAGGACGCCTCGTCTCAGTCAACATAAGCACGGGCGAGGTCGTGTGGAGTGTGGAGACCGGCTCCGTCCATATGTCTTCCCCTGCAATCCACGACGGGGCGGTCTACGTGGGTGTCATGGGATTATTCAACCCTGCTCAGCTCACTTGGGAAGAGCCCTATGGCCTACTCAGCGTGGCAGAGGAGGATGGAGCGGACCGATGGTTTTTCGCCACCGATGGCCCCGTGGCCTCGTCCCCGGCCGTGGCCGACGGCGTCGTCTACTTCACATCCAGGGATGGCCACCTCTACGCGGTGACCGTCGACGGTTCCGCCGTCTTCAAGGCCTCCATCGGTGCTAGCACATCCTCACCTGCCTTCAAGGATGGGCGGATCTATGCCGCCTCAGGCGTCCTGGGAACTGAGGGCAGAGTTACGGCGCACACCACTGAGGGAGAGCTTCTCTGGGAGTTCCAGCCCAACGGGCCCGTTCAGAGTTCCCTGACCCTTGCCTCGGGCTTTCTCCTCTTCGCGACGAATGCAGAGGAGGGGACAGTCTACGCCCTCAGCGCCGAAGACGGCACCGTGGTCTGGACCTACAGGCCAACACCCGTCCAGTACATCCTTTCCAGCCCCGTCGTCGTTGACGGTATCGTCCTCATCGCCTCCGACAACGGCTTCCTTTATGCCATCGAGGAGGAGGCCAGGACGGTATCTCTGACACCTTTCATTCCTTACATCGCTGGAGGTGTCGCCGCCGTTATCCTCGTCCTGGCGGTCGTCCTTCAGTTGAGGAGGCTGCGGGAGTGAGTTGGCTATCGGGAGAGAGGAGGCTTGCCGCCATCCTATTGATAAGCGTCGTGCTGGCGGTAGTAGGACTCTGGACAGCCCTGGGACTCCTACCCCGCCTCACAGTTCCCGAGGATACCGTGACCGTGACCCTCGCTGTTGAGGCTCTGGACTGGAACGTGACCTACGAGGCGGAGACGGCCAACAGGACCGTCCTCTCCTTTCTACTCCAGGCCGCCGACGCCCTAGGCTTTGAGGTGGAGTGGACCCATTGGGAATCGCTACAGGCCGCTAAGGTCGACGCCATCAACGGAATCCGGGACGGGCAAGATGGGCTCTTCTGGCAGTATTGGGTGAACGACAAGTACGGCGAGGTCGGAGCCGATAGGCATATCCTCCAAGATGGGGATAGCCTCCTCTGGAGACATACCACCTATCCACCGGAGGCGGGGCATGAAGCTTAGCTCTCCCTTCGAGATGAACCGACAGAAGAACGCCATGGCCGCCGCCTTCATTGTCATTGGCGTCGTCGGCCGTCTACTCCTGATCGACGTCCCCAACATCGAGACCGTGATGGCGATGGCCATCCTGGCCGGGTACTTCCTCGGCGGGGTGTATATGATCCTCGTGCCCCTCTCCATCATGGCCTTCTCCGACTTCCTCATCTACGGGAACATCTACGCCGGTCAGTACACTCTCCAGACCATCCTGGCCATGAGCGCCTTCACCTGGACGGGGTTCGTGTTCGTTTCCCTCATCGGCAGGTTGTCTCGCCGAAAGGTCCTCAAGGTTGTCAAGAGCGTCGCCATCGTGACGGGCGTAAGCATTCCTGCGACCATCGCCTACGACCTATGGACCACCTTGGGAGGTTGGTACTTCATCTACAAGCCCCTCATGGGCTGGTCCCTGGCCGAGGCCCTCATAAACCTCATTCCCTTCATGATCCTGCATCTCATCAGCAGCCTCATCTTCGTCCCCATCTTCGGCACCCTCTTCACACTCATCCACTCCCACGGGTGGTCCGTCCTCAAGCCCGTTAGATTACCCGGGGGGTCCGGAGACCGCAGAGGTGTGACAGGTCCATAGACGAATGGGAAGCTGCTCGGCAGATCCTCAGGCTTACAGCAGAGAGAAGTGAGTCGAAATGGGAGTCGAACGTCTACCTTGGCCCACGGCCGCACCCTTTAAGCAGCCAACACCGTTACTGGGCGCGCGGGGGTAGCCAAGCCTGGACAACGGCGCAGGACTTAAGATCTACAGTCTGAAGAGTTCCGGATAAGACATCCTGTCTCGAAGGAGTTCGTGGGTTCAAAGGGCCCCTTGGGCCGGGAAATCCCACCCCCCGCACCACGAACTCAGGGGTCTCGTCAGGAAGCCTCCGCCTTCTCCTCGGGCCTCTCCACCATCTCCCCCACGGTCCCGGATCGGAGGGCCCCCACCAGCTCCTTCACCCGGGCCTCGAGATCGTTTCTGACTGTCCTATAGTACTCCACGTCCAGGCCCTTGTTCAGGGGGTTCTCCACCTTCCACCTGATTACCTCTCCCTGAAGGTGCACCAGCCTGAACTCATCCACTTCACAGCTAATGGTCACCAGGTAGTCCACTCCTATCATGTGCTGCGGCAACAGGTATCGAGGATGCTCCCAAGAAACCTCCAAGCCTGCCTCTTCCAGCACACGCAGGGCCTGGGGCCGGACAAAACCCGCGGGGACAAGTCCGGCGCTGAAGAAGTCCATGTCCTCATCCCCAAAGGCCAGGGCGAAGGCTTCCGCCATAGGTCCTCTGATGGCATCGTATGGCGAGACGAACAGCACCCGGACCGCAGAACCACCCTTGGCACCTTAGACAAGGGCCTATCTTATCCTTTTCCCTTACGGCTCGGAACCCCTGTCAGCGGTTCGGTATGGTGAACTGGATGCTCGGCGGGGCCATACCTTTATGTTACCAGTCATGTTTCGAGGCCTCGCTCCATATTGTAGGTTCCACGCTGGAACCCTAATCTCCTGGGAGGAGTAATGAAGGCCGTTGCAGTCCTTCTGATCAAAGGATTCATCGGGGCAAAATCTCGACTAGCCCCTATACTCAGTCCGGCCGAGAGGGCGACCGTCACGCGGGCGATGTTTGAGGATGTCTTCGCCGCCGTCCGAGACTCGGAGGTTGATGAGATTGTGGTCGTCTCTCCAGACACGGAAGCCCTTCGGGTGGCCAGCCTCAAGGGAGCAAGATGTATCCTCGAGGCCTTCCCCCAGGGCATGAACACCGCATTTCGTAGATCCTTAGGATACTGCTCCAATGCAGGCACTGATGTCCTGGTCTGCGTTCCTTGTGACCTTCCCCTCCTTGAGAAGGAGGACATCCAATTCGTGATGGAGAGGGCCGAATCAGGGCCTAGAGTCGTCCTATCCCCGTCGACGGGCTCTGCGGGGACGAGCTTACTAGCCCTTAACCCTCCAGGCGCCATTCCCTTCCGTTTCGAGGAGGATAGCTACCTCCTCCATGTTCAGGAAGCGGAGAAGAGGGGAATCCCCGTTGTCATTTACGAGAGACCCTCCGCTTCCCTGGATGTGGACGAGTCAAAGGACCTAGAGGCGGTACTCTCTTCCGGAAAGGAGGGGGAGACGAAGAGGCTCCTGAAGAAGCTTGAGGTCGCTAGACGTCTAGCTTCCATCAAGAAGTGATGCCATGGGGAAGAGGCTGGAAATCTTCGGCATAGGGGGGATCGGCGAAGTAAGGCCGGGGGATTCTCTCCCATCCATCATAGGCGATGCCCTGGTCGCCTTCGACCTGATCCTCCAGGATGGCGATGTGATTGTAGTGAGTCAGAAGGTGGTCTCGAAGGCCGAGGGTCGCCTCTGGAAGGCCGAAGAGGTGGAACCCTCACCCCTGGCCTATCGACTCAGCGAAGGGACTGACAAGACGCCTCAGCACATGGAAATAATCCTCCGGAACACGAAGTCCATAGTGAAGATGAACGGCGAGAGGGCGCTATACATAGTGGAAACGCCCCACGGCCTTGTGTGCGCCAATGCTGGCATCGATCGGTCCAACATCTCCCCGGAGGAGGCCTATAGCGGTCTGCCCGAAGATCCCGACCGATCAGCTCGGCGGATTCAGGAAGAGCTCGAAAGGATGTTCGAGACGAAGGTCGGTGTTGTCATTAGTGATAGCTTCGGCCGGCCTTGGAGGGTTGGCCAGATAGATGTAGCCATCGGCGTGGCAGGGTTCCGCCCTCTAGTGGACTACAGAGGAAGAAGGGACCGTTTCGGATATGAGCTCAAAGGAACCTTGATCGCCCTCGCCGACGAGATAGCCTCCGCGGCGGAACTTGTAAAGGGAAAGGTGGACGGAGTCCCCGTGGTCGTCGTCAGGGGTCTCGGCCTAGACCTCGGGGATGGATCGTCCCGGGAACTCATCCGAGACCGTGAAGATGACTTGTTTCGGTGAAGGGCCGCGTTGGGAATCTAGTAGGACCGTGGCAGCCCCAGAACGTGCTGGCCAATATAGTTCAGGACCATCTCCTCCGGTATCGGAGCAGTCCTGAACAGCCTCACATCTCTGAAGTGCCTCTCGATGTCGTAGTCCCTAGCAAACCCCATGCCGCCGTAGGTCTCAATGGCCCTGTCTGTGGCATTGAAGGCCGCTCTCGTACCCATGTAGGCGGCAACGTTGCACTCGAAGCCGCTTTCCCTCTTGTTGTCGAATAGCCACGAGGCTTTCTGGGTCATGAGCCAGGCGGACTCCAACTCCGCCTTGCAATGGGCTAGGGGGAACTGAATCCCCTGATTCATTCCGATGGGCCTGTCGAAGACGACCCTCTCCTTAGCGTAGTTCACGGCCCTGTTGAGGACCAGATCCCCGGTCCCGATACACATGGCTGCCGTCGATATCCTCTCCGCGTTGAGGAGGGAGAGAAGAGGGCGCCAACCCTCATCCTTCACCCCTATGATACTCTCCTCGGGGACCCGGAAATCTTCGAAGAAGACCTCATTCGACCCCAGTGGTTTCATGGGCATCTTCTTCAGCCTGTTGAGCTTGATCCTGTCNNATGGGTCTTCCTCTTGGCATCCTCCTTCTTCGTCGTCCGCGCCACGAGAATCATCAAGTCCGAAACGTGGGCGAGGGTTATCCAGACCTTCTGACCGTTGATGACATACTCCCCTGCGTCCTCCTGGGCGAAGGTCCTCAGGTCGAATGAGTTAACCCCCCGCATCCGGTTCCGTGAGAGCAAAGGAGCAGACTGCCTCCCCCTTCGCCAACCTCGGCAGATACTTCTCCAGAATATAGCCGAAGTTCATATAGCGCATAGGTCCACCTCCCTTCCAAAAGTATAAGCCCCAGCTTAATTAACCTTATTTCTGGCGCCTATGGGGATAGGCTGCCGCCTTTCATAGGCGCACCGCGTGAGCCTGACTCTCAAGCTTCGAGGAACCGTAACGTCTGCCTGGCCAGGGCCACCTCCTCTTCCGGTCCCTTCATAATAGTTTCTGCCACGAAGGCTTTGATACCTGACCCCTCAACTTGCCGTTTCCAGCGCCTATCGACTTCATCGATTATCATGTAATCAATCAGCTGAGAATACACCTGGGCCAGGCCTCCAGGATTGGGCTCCATTCCCCAGGTTCCCATAAGGACAGTCGCGGGCCCTGATACCGCTTCTCCTCCGACGAAGGGACTAAGGGCCAGTCTCTTGCCCTTGGCCTTTCGTAGCGCGTCTCTAACCCCCCCTGTCGATAGGATGGGTCCTATGCTGGTTACGGGGTTACTAGGGGCGATGATGACGGCCTCTGCCTCTTCGATGGCCGACAGGACGCCGGGAGAGGGCTCGGCCGTTTCGGCCCCGGCGTACCTCACTTCGATGACCTTTGGTCGGTATTGAAGCTTCACGTAGTACTCCTGAAACGCCAATTCACCATCCTCAGTTGCGAGCCGGGTCTCTACAGTCGCGTCGCTCATGGGAAGAACCCCTGCCTTGATGCCGTAGATGCTGCACAATTCCCGGGTCACCTCGGATAAGGTACTGCCCTGGGACAGCCTCCGAGTCCTGAACAGGTGGGTCGCCAGATCCAAGTCTCCCAGCATGAACCAGTTCTCCATCCCCATCTGTCCCAGCCGGGAGTTACACCTGAATGTGTCCCCCTCGATCCCCCAACCCCTTTCCTTGCTGAGGACGCCAGCCAGGCAATACAAGATCGTGTCCACGTCGGGGCTGACGTAGAGGCCGAAGTGGACGAAGTCATCCCCAGTGTTGACGATGATGGATATGTCTTCCTCAGGGTGGACCTTGGCCAATCCTCTCAGGAATTTTGCGGCTCCGGTTCCTCCAGCCAGTAGGGTGATCATCTCGTGCGCAAGGGCCTAGTCGCCAAAAAAGCCATCGTCTCGGACATTGGACCGCCACGTCGAGACTTAATATAGAGGAAGGCTCATCTGGCGGCAATGCGGGCCAAGCTTTCTCGGAGGGCTAAAGTGGAGTTCGAACCCGATAAGGTGTTCTCTCCGCAGAAATCCAAGGAGCGTGATTTCGAGATGGACCTCCGGGAGTTGGCCTCTTACGAGGCGAAGAAGGGTGAGGCGGGTTCCCGCCACACTTACTACGACATCGGAACCCCGGGTCGTGAAGAGTGGCTAGAATCGCTGACCAGGGAGAGAGAGTCCTGGGAGCAGAGGCGCTCAAAGACCTTCAGCCAAGCCTCGTGGCCCAGAGGCCCACACTGAGCCCGCGACACGCGCCTCACACGTCCCCCCAGGCCGTCACCTTTACCAGGGTAATCTTGATTATAGGCCTTCTGGGGTCGTGTAGGTCCATTCCGATGTACTGCTCGTACCTCTTCCGAAGGAGTTCTATCGCCCTCTCCCGCTCCTCAGGATTCTCCAAGAGTGTCGCCTTCCCCTGGATCAAGACGAAAGCTAGCTTGCTCCAATCCTCGTCGTAGGCGTCCACCAGGAGGGCGACCTTAGGGTTGGCGGCTATGTTCCTAATCCTCTTCAGGCGATCAGGTTTCACTCTCTTTGGCTTCTCGTCAACGGCAGAATAGAGGAATTCGCCATCGTAGGCGTAACATATGGGAATAAGGTGAGGTCCTCCCTCCTCATCCACCGTTGCCAGCCTGGCTACCCTGTTGGAGAGAAGGAACGCCGCCTCCCTAGACCTCAACTTCGTCAGATCTCCTCCTTCTGTTCAGGAATAACCTTTACGCGCACTCACTCAAGGCCTGATGCGATCCTGGCCAGCCTCTCATACCTGTCAACTTCCGCCTGGACAAAGATGGCGAGTTTCTCCGCCTCCAAGGAGCCCTCCGCATGTATCGAAGTCACCTCCCAGAAGCCGCCGAGTTCCGAGGCAGTCAGGTCACGAATCATCTTGATGAGCCGGAGTCTGTCCTCCGCGGGGACATCACTGCGTCCCACCATATACTTCCTCACAAGGCCCCCCGTCTCCTTACTGAGAAGGTCGCCCTCGGAGGGAGCGGTGACCACCAAAGCCCCGGCGATATCCTGAACGGACTTCACCGATTCGTGATAGTTGCTGGCGAAGTAGTACTTGGCCATATTGGATATGACAAGATCCGGCATGACCAGGCCGCTCGCCTCATCATTCGTCGGATTCTGGGCTGCGGCCTTAGTAAGAGCGCGGATGGTCTCACAGTAGATAACGAGCTTCGTGAGCTTGTCCCTTATATGGTGGGCGCGATCGATACCGTTGAACCTCGCCGCCAAGTACGCTGCCCCAGTCAAGAGCTCCGCAGATGCAATCTTGTAAGTAGATGCGGTGAAACGGTGGTAGGTGGCGAAGACATTGGCCAATCGTCCAGCATGTTCCCACTCACCTTTCATGAAGATCCTGGAGGCAGGGACGAAGACGTCGTCAAAGACGACGAGGCCTTCGACGAACTCGAACCTGCTGCTCAGAGGGTACTCGAAGAGACTCTTAGGTTCGATCCCCTTTCCCCTGCATATGACCTTCACCCCATCAGCATTGGCTGGGACGGCGAAGGCCACGGCGTAGCGAGCGTCGGCCTCTGTCATTCCCCGCGTCGGAAGGACTAGAATCTCGTTGGTGTAGGGCGATGTGGTGATGTGGGCCTTCGCTCCCCTGACTACCATTCCATCCCCCTTTTCCTCCACCAGGTGAACATAGAGGTCCTCGTCCTCCTGTTCCGAGGGCCTCTTGCTCCGGTCCCCCTTGACGTCCGTCATCGCAACCGCGAGGCTCAGGTCGGCGTCTTGGCAGTGCTGCCGGAAGGCCTTGACCCTGTCAGCATAGCCTGTCCGTGCCTGGCCATCAACCTCAGCCGCCACAACGGTCAGGGAGTTGAGCCCGTCGCCTCCGATCTCCTTGGCGAAGGGTGGTAGACCACAGCGAAGCCGGCTAGTCGATTCTATCAGCTCCCGTCGGAGGAGGAGGTCTTCCATCGTCCTCGGCTCCTGAAAGTACCGAGAGTACTCCCTCCCATCCTCCCGCACGACCGCAATTCTTTCGTACCGCGGGTCCTCGGCAAACTCATAGTCGAAGGCCGCATTCTCTACTCCCACCCTGAGGGCTGGGTGGGCCGATACATCCTCTACCCTCTGGCCATCGAAGTAGACCTCTCGCCCGTCTCTCAAGCTCTTCAGAAACTCCTCCTTACTCCTCAAGCCCATGAACCAGCACCGTGAGGGCATTTAGCAGGGATTATAAAACAGTTCTATGAGCTGGTCCAGAGACACCTCTATGGAATCGTTAAGGCCCTCACAACTTCCCCTGAATCAAGGAGTTGATACCCCTCGTTGACCTCCTCCAGGGGCAGCTTCTCTGTAACCATTCTGACGACATCTACCAGGCCCTCCTCGACTAGCGCGACGATTCCCGGGAGGTCCGATGGATTGTACAGCCTACAGCCGACGATCCCCTTCTCAAACCACATGAGATGCTTCGAAGAGATTTCGAGGTTTTCCAGTGAGTAGCCAGCCACTACCACCATTCCTCCGGGCTTGATGCTGCGAAGGGCCATCTCTGTGATTCCGGAGGCTCCGGTGACGTCAAGGGCGACGTCTACGCCCCCATTGCTGATATCGGTGACATGGCGGGGCAGGTCTCGGTGTTCCCTGGCGTTCACCACCTGATCCGCCCCGAAATTCTCTAGCATATCCAACTTCCACTCCTTCCTGCCAATCGCTATGACTCGAGAACCATACGCTTTGGCGATCTGGACGGCCGCCATCCCCAACCCTCCCGTGGCGCCGAAGATGGCCACCTGAATGCCCTCACCGACGCCAGCGATGTTGAGAAGGGCATGGAAGGGCGTGGCCACGGCGTCAGCAATGATGGAGCTTTCTTCCAGGGGTAGTCCGGCGGGCAATCTGAAGACATTCCGTCGCGTCATTGTCAGGTACTCCGCCAGTCCACCATCCTCGTGCCCGCCGATGGAGGACAAGGAACTGCAGAGATTCTCCCTCCCTCGCTGACAGAATTCGCAGACACCACAAGCTCGATGCGGCGCAAGGATGACCCTGTCCCCCTTGCGGAGGTCGTTGATGCTGGGATCGATTTCCTCGACGATTCCTGTCACCTCGTGGCCGAGGATGATCGGAAACCCCTTGGGCGGGATGAGGCCCCCCTTCATGTAATTGAGGTCTGTGTGACAGAGACCGCAGGCCTTCACCTCGACCAGGACTTCCCCCTCCTGCAACGACGGTGTATCTACTTCCACCAACTGGAGAGGGTTTCTGGGCCAAGACCCCGTAGGACCCTCGAAGACTGCCGCCCTCACCTTGAGTCACCAGGCCTGTTGACCCAGACGTGGCTCATATATAGTTTCACCCCCGGCCATGAGTAGGTTGAAACAGATGCCCCGAGGTTCCTGGCGTAGCGGGAACTCATGAAGGACTTGGTCGACCCATGCAACTCCCCTACTGGAGGGCGACTCCTATGACGACTCCTAAGGTCAGCCAGAGGACGTAGAACCCTCGCTCCATGGAGCGACAGTGTCCAGGCTTCCAAGCTTCACTCTTCTACGAACTCGGTATCGAATGGAGAGAAGAGCAGGACCCGTTCAGGAGCTTGGAATGTCCCTACCCTAGCAGCGGCTTGGAGAAAAGACTTAAGCCATGCGCGGCCGTAGAATCATGCGGTTCTACTGAACGAAGAAGAGCGGGAGGACACCGCTGCCATGGTGGAATATCTCCTCGCCTCGGGCTACGAGGAGGTCTCCGGCTACCGCTGTCCCAAGTGCGGGTCAGAAAATGTCATCAGCAGTGGCGTGAGAACCTTGTGGTCGAACCCGGTGGACTCGGAAGCTCTCGGGATGGGACTAGAGATCAGGTGCGCCAACTGCCTCCACTATCAGTTCGTAACGCTCCATGGGGAGACGAACGATCTGGATTCGGAGATACCAGACTGGGCGAAGACGAGTTCTGGAAGCCCTGACTAGCAGACGCAGGCGGACTCTGACACTCCGCCACACTCCCTGCTGTATCGAGGCTTGGATCGCAAAGGACGCAGAGACCGCTGAGGCAGAGTATGGCCCCTACGTTATGGGGTCATACAACTTCTACTATCGCGTCGGAGGCCTGAGACCAGACCTAGAGCCCTGGCTCGAGCCCTACCCCAAGACCGAGCTGTCTCTCGAGAAGCTGAGGGACAGAAGGTTCATCATAGGCGGCCCCGACGAGTGCATCGAACAGATCGAGTTATACGAGAAGGAACTCGGCGCAGAAGCGATTCTGTTCAGGCTGAGACACCCTGGTGCCACCGAAGCTGGACCGTCCCATGAGAAGGCCCGGGAAGCCATAAAGCTGTTCGGCGAGAAGGTACTTCCGTACTTCGCGGAAAAGGCTTGAGGGCTCCAATATAGGCTGGGTCGCCTCGGAGTCGTCCATCGTCAGAGGGCTAGCCATGGCTATCAAACGATCGACGTTAACCATTTAAGGCAACAGAACCGTTGAACGAGGAGTCTCGGAGCGGCACATGCAAGAAGAGATAGCCCTCGATAGGAAGAGCTATGTTATGGGAAACGTGGCCATCGCTAGGGGTGCCGTTGCCGCGGGCTGTCGGGCCTTCTTCGGCTACCCCATCACACCAAGTAACGAAATAATGGAATCCATGGCTCGGTTGCTGCCTCCGCTGAATGGTGCCTTCATGCAGATGGAAGATGAGATGGCCTCGATGGCGGCCGCCATCGGCGCTAGCTGGGCCGGAGTAAAGGCTATGACGGCCACTAGCGGGCCCGGCTTCAGCTTGATGCAGGAGAACATCGGCCTGGCGACAATGTTGGAGGTACCATGCGTCATAGTGAACGCCCAGCGGGTGGGTCCCAGCACCGGCATCCCAACCCTATCCGCCCAGCAGGACCTGATGCAGAGCATATGGGGACGCCATGGCGACCAGTACCTTATCGTCATGAGCCCCACAACCCTCCAGGAGATGTACGACTTCGCCATCGAGGTCTTCAATCTGTCCGAGGTCTACAGGACGCCCGTAATCCTCCTCACCGACGGGACGCTTGCTAGAATGTACGGTGAGGTTATGGAGCGGAGAAACCCCGAGGTCATAGATCGCAAGCCCTTGGACATCACCCTCAGGGCAAATCCGCTCCAAACAGGCGAGTCAGGAGTTCCTGGATTTCCTCCCCTGGCGAGCGGCTACAGAGTCCACTTCACGGGCCTTACACACAATCAACATAGCTACCCAACGGCCAACAAGGAGCTAGCCAAGGAGGAGCTTCTCAGGACTAGGGACAAGATATTAGGGAACCGCCAGCTTATAGAAAAGTACGAGGCACGCGGCTTGGAGGATTGCGAGGTGCTGTATGTGGCGTACGGGTCCTCTGCTATGCCCGTCAGATGGGCATATAAGGTGGCCCGTAGGAAGGGACTGAAGGTGGGCTACTTCGTCCCGAAGTCTCTCTGGCCCTTTCCAGAGGATGAATTCCTCAAAGCAGCCCAGTCTCCTAAGAAAATCGTGATTACCGAGATCAGTATCGGGCAGCTAATCTACCTGATAAGGGAGATGTTGGGAAAGGATAGTCGTCTCACTCAGATATTCGAAATGGGGGATTTGGTGGATCCCAGGATACTGGTAAAGGAGGCGGAGGCGTAGACAATGAGTACGAGGCATGACTTGTTGGAGTACTTCAAGATGGACCGATGGCCGAACATGTTCTGTCCAGGTTGCGGCATCGGGGTAATCATGCAGGCCTTTGCCAAGGCAGTCAACGAGCTGGGCATGGACCATTCAAGCATTGCCATGACGAGCGGAATTGGTTGCAGCGGCCGTATCCCGGGATACATGGACTTCGACTCCTTGCACGGCACCCATGGACGAGCATTGGCCATCGCCACAGGGGCGAGCCTAGCGCGGCCGGACATACGTTTCGTCGTTTGGTTGGGGGATGGCGATGGCCTCTCCATCGGAGGTAACCACTTCCTTCACGCCGCGCAGAGAAATCTGGATATGACTGTAGTCCTCGTTAACAACTTCAACTACGCTCTCACAGGTGGACAGGTGAGCCCAACGACACCACAGACCATGCGCACGAGGACCACGCCGAAGGGCAATCCAGCCAGACCCCTAGATCCATCGAGAATCGCCGAGGCAGCAGGAGCCTCATACGTTGCGAGGTGGACGACGCTTCAGTCCAAGCAGATGACGAAGTCTTTTAAGGAGGCTCTGACCAGGAAGGGATTCTGCCTAGTCGAGATTCTCTCTCAGTGTCCTCCCATCTTCGGCAGGAGGAACAGGATGGAGGATCCCATCAAGCTCACGAAGTGGATCTTGGAGAGAATAGTAGACCTGGATACCTACGATCCAGGCTCTCATGCTGACAAGGTCACCGTGGGGGAACTGGTCCACTAGACTGCTGCGAGGAGCGGCCTTGAGGATAGCTATCAGAATATGCGGAGAGGGCGGCCAGGGGAGCATATGGACCGCCACCACTCTTGGGATATCTGCCGTGAAGTACGCTGGCCTTCATGCGGCGGAGACCCCCTTCTACGGTCCCGAGATTACAGGTGGCTACTCAAGGGCTGACGTGGTCATCTCCGACGAAGAGGTAGATTTCCCCAAAGTCCTCGAAGCGGACCTGCTTGTCGCCCAGGCCCAAGAGAGCTTCGACGACGATTACAGAGTCGTTTCCGCCGATGGACACGTCATCATCGACTCCATCCACGTGAAGGACACGAGGAGCTTCAACGGCTCCCTCCTGGAGATCCCGGCGTCCAGAATCTGCGAGGATAACTTTGGGACAGAACGCTTCTCTAACTCCATACTCCTCGGATTCCTCAACACGATCTTCGACATCATGCCCCTCTCCGCACTCGCTAAAGGTGTGAAGGAGAACTCCCCCGATAGGTGGGTGACTCCCAACCTAGGGGCTCTGGAACTCGGAAAGGAATTCGTCGACTCCGTGCCCGACCTCTCAGAGAATTTAGGGGGCTATCGGAGCTGGAAGGAGCCTCGATGACGATGGGAGTTCGTGACGCGGGGAGAAAGATTTATCGAAGGTCGGGTGATAACGCCGTTATGGACTCTCCGTCATGGCGGGAGCTCCACAGGTACGTGGTCTCTACCCAACTCTGTTCCGGTTGCGCCGGCTGTATCGTCGAGTGTCCCTACGATATGCTGATCTATGAAGGAGATGTTCCCAAGCAGCACTTCCTTCCCAACATGCCGGCCGACTTCTGCCTCGTGGCGGAGAACCGAGCTTGTGACTACTGCGCAAGGGCCTGCCCCCGGTTGGGAGACTGGGAGGTCGACGCACGGAAGATGCTCTTCGGACTCGACTATCCGACGGAGGCCGATGAGATGGGCTTCTACCAGGACGTCGTCGTGGCGAGGGCCAAGGAGACAGAGATCTTCCACGCTGGAGTGGACGGGGGCGTAGTCACAGGCCTGCTCGTCTGGCTTCTGGATCGCGACATCATAGACGGCGTCATCCTCAGCGGCTTCGACGCGAGAGAGCCGTGGAAGCCTGTACCGAGGGTAGCCAGGACGCGGGAGGACATCATCGCTGGCGCGGGCTCCAAATACACCTACTCCGCCAACCCCTTAGCCCTCTTGGACGCGTCGGCAGAGGACCTCCATCGCCTTGCCTTCGTAGGGGTTCCCTGCCAGATCGAGTACATTCGAAAAGCGCAGGTTACCGACTTCAACGACTCACCCCTGAGGAGATTCGTGGACAGGGTGAAGCTAACGGTGGGCCTGGTCTGCTCCGAAGTCTTCACATTTGATGGCTTCATGAACGACCTCATCGAGAAGGGGCTGGATGTGGACCTCAAGGACGTTAGGCTGATCAACATCAAGGGGAAGATTCTCGTCTACCTGAAGGACGGCAAGGTTAAGGAAGTCCCGCTCAAGGACGCCAAGAAGTATTCCAGGGAGCAGTGCACCTACTGTGGCGACTTCACGGCGGAGTGGGCGGACATCGCTGCGGGGGGCATGGGGACCACCGACTGGACCATCCTCCTCTTGAGAACCCATTACGGAAGGGAGATATACAAGCGAGCGGAGAAGGCTGGCATCTTTGAAATCGCCCCCGTACACCAGTTCCCCAGATCCTTTGAGTTGTTGAAGAAGGTCTCCCTGAAGGAAAAGCGCGTTCAGATGAAACGGTACGAGGCCCTTAGGGAGCGGGCCATCATAAGCCCAGAGATGGTGACATGGCCCAGATGAAGCAGAAACTGGAGACCCCGGTGAAGAGGTTCACCTTCCAACCGGTAGTCGAGAGAGACTTCTGCAAGGGGTGTGTGCTCTGCGTTGATCTCTGCCCCGTGGACGCCCTGGACATGACCGACGATTACAACAACCTCGGCTACCACGTCGCCTATCTCAAGGACGTATGCACGGGCTGCCTGATCTGCGAGAAAATCTGCCCGGAACTCGCGATAAAGGTCATGGAAGAGCCTCTCTGACTCGTGACCCGATCTGGGAGTGGGAGGCCTCATCGTACTGTGATGGGGTCGGTTATTTGCCATTTCACTGCATTACTGATTTATATACCGATGAGGATGGGCTCCTCGCCCATGGTCAAACGGAAAAGATGGCAAAGATCCTTCACGATTGAGGCGGAGACAACCGAGACTCTCAAGAGAATCAGTCAGATGATCGGCGTGTCTGAGAGCAAGCTCATCGATTTGGCCGTAAATGAGCCTGAACGGTTCAAGGATTTAAGGGAACTCACCCTCAGGTGGGGATTCGAGAAGGCGGAGAAGATTTAGGCAGTTGGATTGCGTTGGCTTGTACGTAAAATCCATTACATTAGGCATTCTCCTTCTCTCCAAAACGTATTTAGATATGTAGTGCATAGACGTTTTCCCATGGGGGAGGACTCGAAGTACTTGGTGAAGCGTCCCGCTGTCGAAGATCGGCCTCATCTGACTCTGACCACCAAACAGCTCGCTGGCACAGCCGTACTCTCTGCGGTCGCGGCGGTTCTTGAGTTCATCCCGGCCGATCTGTATTTTCCGCTCTTCCCCCGCCTTACACTGGATCCAGTGGGCATTCCCATAGCCATCGCCGCCATCCTATACGGACCATCGGCGGGATTCATGGCTAGCGGTATCGCCGGGGTTGTCATTACCGCCAGGGGAAACCCCATAGGTGCTGGCTTCAAGTTCGCCGCCGAGATCGCCACAGTGCTGCCCTTGGCGACTGTCCTCTACCTCTCCAAGAGACGTCTCGCCAGAGGCGGGGCTTCCACCTTGTTGGCCGTCACCATCGCCTGGGCTGCCGCCGTTGTGTGCCGGGTTGCGGTCATGACGGGGTACAACTACTATTTCCTCCCGTTCTTCTACGGGATTCCAATAGCCGTGGTGGTGGGCCTGCTGCCCGTCATTGCGGTCTTCAACGGCATCCAGGGCCTGATCAACGTCATTCCAGCATACTTCGTCGTGGACAGGCTACCTCCTGATCTGAAGCCGGAGTGGCTCACTCGCACTGGTTAACCTACGGCCATGAGGAGGGATATTTGAATGCCTGCGATAGAGCTGAAGGGCGTCTCTTTCAGGTACAAAGGCAGGGAGGACTTGGCCCTCTCAGACATCGACATCGAAATTCAGGAAGGAGAGTGCGTACTCCTCACCGGGCCCTCCGGCTCTGGCAAGTCTACTCTCCTGAGGGTCCTCAACGGCCTCATTCCCCACTTCTACGAAGGAGAGCTTCATGGTGCTGCGAAAGTACTCGGAGAGGATACTAGGAGTACGAGGCCAAACTACCTCGCTAGTAAGGTAGGAAGCATCTTTCAGTTCCCGGAGGATCAGGTCATCGCCTCCAAGGTCTGGCGGGATGTGGCATTCGGCCTCGAGAACCTCTCGATCCCCCGAGAAGAAATTCTGCGAAGGGTAAATGATCACCTGGACTTCGTGGGCCTCCTGGCAATGAGGGAACGAGAGGTGTTTGCCCTGAGCGGGGGCCAGACCCAGAGACTTGCCATTGCGAGTATCCTGGCAATGGAGCCTCGGCTGATGCTTCTCGATGAACCCGCTTCCGAGCTGGATCCTGCAGCGCGGCAGGATGTGCTCGGCCTAGTCTCGAGGATCGCGGCCAGCCACAAAAGGACGATCGTGTTGGCAGACCACCGCTTGGATGATATCGCGCCCTTCGTGGACAGGGTGATAGTCCTTGACGGCGGAAAGGTCGTCGATGACGGTCCACCAGAGGAGGTATTGTCCAAGGAGGATGTGGCGAAGCTCGGAATCGAGGTGCCGAAAGTCATCGAGGTAGCCAAGATCCTTGCGGACCGGGGACTAAGCCTCCCCCGCCTACCTCTGACGGTAATGGATGCTGCCCACCTGATAAAGGAAGCCATGAGGGGAAATTCATGGAAAGTGACGGCTCATTCGTAGAATTCGAGGACGTATTCTACACATACCCAGATGGGACGCCTGCCGTTGGGGGAGTGAACCTACGCCTCGGTCTAGGGGAAATCGTGGCCCTCCTTGGAGAGAACGGATCCGGAAAGACGACCCTGGCCAAGCTTGCCCTGGGCCTGATTAAGCCCGACAGGGGAAGGGTCCTCATTCAAGGCGTGGACACTAGAGAGACCTCCACCTACCAGCTCGCCCAGAGGGTAGGGATGGTCTTCCAGAATCCCGACCATCAGATCTTTGAGAAGACAGTGTTCGATGAGGTAGCATTCGGTCTGCGCAACTACGGCCTCCCGGATGATAGTATTGCTGAGGAGGTAGAAGAGGAGTTGTCGAGGTTCGAGCTGTCGCAGCACGTGCAGGCCCTGCCGACCGCCTTGAGCGGTGGTGAAAGGAAGAGAGTCGCCTTCGCCTCATCATTCGTCCTCAGTCCCGAGGTCCTATTCCTGGATGAACCGAGCAAGGGATTGGAGAAGGAGAGAAAGGCAAGTCTGGCCAGCATAGCAAGGGACCTGGCACGTAAGGGAAGGTCGACGGTGTTCATCACCCACGATGTAGAGTTCGCCTCTCAGGCGACAGACAGAACGGTTGTTATGCACTCAGGCCGAGTTCTTCTTGACGGTCCGACGAGGGAAGTTTTGACCGATGAAAGGATTGCCGAAGCGGGACTCCGCCCTCCCCAGATGCAGCTCCTGGCAGTCGCCCTCCAAGACCTCGGACTGCCTCTCGGGCTCCTCAGTCCCGACGAACTCTGCGAGTCCCTCCTGAGGCTGTTGAAATGAGAGACTTCCTATCGGCGTTTCAATACAAGGAACGGAACACTCCCCTCAACAGGCTCGACCCTCGAAGCAAGTTGATCATGACCTTTGCGATAGTCCTCTTCGTTTGGCTCAGACAGGACCTGAGGGTGCTGGCCCTGGGGCTCATCCCCATCGTCACGCTTGTTGCAGCAGGCAGGCTTCTTGGGGATCTGAGGGGGGCCATGAAAGTGTACCTCCTCCTGGGCGGCCTGCTCATTCCAATGAACAGTCTCCTCCACTCGATCTACAGCCCGGTTACGGGCGAAGAAAGCACTATTCTACTGGCCATAACTGCACAGGGGACCCCCCTTCTCGGCGAACTCTTCCTCACCAAGGAGGCGGTGGAGTTCAGCATCATCATCTTCGGGAGGCTGGTGCTGATGCTGGCAGCCCTGAGCGTATTCACGATGACCACGAGTCTGGACAAACTGGAAGCCCTCCTGTTCAAGCTACATCTGCCTTATTTCTTCGTCCTCACTCTGAGCTTCACCTTTCGATTCATACCGACGATGGTCCTTGAGGCTCAGAGGATAGGAGAGGCCCAGATGGCCAGGGGCTTAGACTTGAAGCGTGGAGGCTTGCTCACCAGGTGGTGGAACCGTGTAGTGCCCTTCATCCTTCCTCTGATGGTGAGCACGCTGAGAAGATCCATTAGATTCGCTGAGGCGCTGGAAACGCGGGGGACCTTTGCATCCAAAGAGAGGACGACGGCCCTGAAACTGGATTTCCGCCCTTCTGATGGGACCGTCGTCTTTGGAAGCCTCGCCCTGCTTACTGCAGGTGTTTTCTTCATCAGACTCTTCCCAGTGTTCTAGGGATATCATAATCCTCGGAGGAAATGACGGCTAGGCTGTGGGGATTAGGAGCGATGGAAATCTCCGTGGTTACGTTGTCCCTCGAGGGCAAAATCATGCAGGACGAAACGTGAAGCCCTCATATTCCTCCTCCCCCACCTTTCTGGTGACTCCCCATTCTGCCCTTACCTTGGAACCAACTTCAGTGGGCTCCATCAGTTTGCCAAGGGCCCTGATGCCACCCTCGAACTCCACAATGCCAATCCTCAGTGGGGAATCAACTCCCGGTGGCGGGACGTGGATGACTGTATACGTGAGTAGAGTCCCCTCGGAAACGCCAATCTCCTCGAAGTCCGTGTGGCGACACTGTCGGCACACGTAGTGGGCCGGGTAGGTGAGTCTGCAACAGTGCCTGCACTTGTACATCTTCATCCAGCGACCTCCAGAAGGCTCACGATGACGTTGTTCCCGAAGCCAGCAACGTTGCACGTAAGGCCGACTGAAGCCTCCACTTGCCGCTCTCCGGCCCGGCCCTGCAGTTGAGATACGACCTCGGCCACCTGGGCCACGCCCGTGGCCCCCAGGGGATGCCCCTTTGCCTTAAGACCGCCGCTGGTGTTCACCGGCTTCGAGCCCTGGAGGCTGGTTACGCCACTCATCGCGGCCTTCCAGCCCTCCCCCCTTGGAAAGAACCCCAGTTCCTCCGTCTGCACTATTTCCAGGATAGTGGCCATGTCGTGAACCTCCGCCACATCCACATCGTCTGGTCTGATGCCCGCCATGGCGTACGCCTTCTCTGCTGCCAGCCTCACGGCCTTCATGCCCGTTAGGTCCTCCCTCTCGTGTACCACATGCGTGTCAGTCGCTCCGGCGATCCCCGCAACGGAGGCAGGCCTGGCCGCATAGCTCTCCGCTCGCTCCAGAGCACAGATGAGGACGGCGGCAGCACCGTCGGTGATGGGACAGTAGTCGTACAGTCGAAGGGGGTCGGCTATCATGGGGGACTCTAGGACCTTTTCCAGTGTGACCTCCTGCTGAAACTGAGCGTTGGGATTCCTGGCACCGTTGTAGTGGTTTTTGACTGCGACGTGTGCCAAGGCCTCTCGGGGTGCGCCATAGCGCCGCATGTAGACCCTGGCCATCAGGCCAGCATAGCCCGGAAGGCTGATGCCCTGAGCATACTCAACCGGATGGGTCAAGGTAGCAATAATCTCCGTCGCTTCCTCACGTTCCACTACGGTCATGACCTCCCCTCCCGTCACCAGGACCAAATCATACATCCCTGAAGCCACCCCCGTCCAACCCCACAGGAAGGCGGCCCCACCGCTCCCGCTGGTGTTCTCCACCTTCGACGCGAAGGAGGGCTCCAAGGCCAGCTCCGAGATCAAGGCATTGGCAATCCCGGACCTACCCTCAAACTCGCCACTGCTCATGTTTCCCACAAGCAGGGCGTCGACCTCGGTGGGATCGACGGAGCTGCTCTGAAGGGCCCCGTGACCGGCCTCTGCCAGGAGATCGACGACGGACCCTCCGTGCTTGCCGAATCTGGTCAGACCATAGGAGACCACGGCCACCTTACGCATGGGCCTCGGTAGTAGAATCGGGTATTAACCTTTGATTGGAGGCAGAGAGAAGTGCCCTAATCCCCAACCTTCTGGACGGCGTATTCCACCATGTGGCTGGAGGCATCGACACCGGTGGCCTCCAAGAGGCCCCTGAAGCCCGGACAAGCGTTGACCTCCAGCACATAAGGCTCATCGTCCCTATACACCATGTCGACGCCGGCGATTTCCAGGCCAGTAGCCTTAGTGGCCCTTAAGGCCACCTCCTCTCCCGCCTCATCCAGATCATGGGACCGAGGCCTGGCCCCTAGATGGATATTGGTCCTCCACTCATGTAGGGCAGCGACCCTTTTCATGCTCCCCACGACCTCATCCCCCACGACGAGGGCGCGGATGTCCACACCGGGGTGGGGTATGAACTCCTGAAAGGCCATGGTCTGCCCCAGGACCTGCATGGTGTCCACAATGGAAGCTGCCTCCGAGGAGTCCTTCACCCTGAGGACTCCCATGCCCTGCGAGCCCGACAGCAACTTCAGGACCGCCGGGAACGGCAACATCCGAAGCACCTCGTCCGACTCCACCCTGGACGCCAGCAGGACAGTGCGTGGCACTCTGACCCGGGACTCCTGCATGGCCTGAAGTGCCAGGAACTTGTTCCTTGCCGTGAGCAGGGCCAGCGAGTTCATGGTGGTGGGGATACCCATAATCTCAAGATGTCTAAGGATGACGAAGCCAAGGTCCGTGAGGGAACGTCCAATCCTTGGAATGATCACGTCGAGGGTGTCCAGCCTGACATCCTCGCTGGTGGCGAAGAACCCATCGCCGAGACGAAGCCTTACCCTCTGAGTCATGAGGTAAAAGGCCTCGTGACCTGATCGCTCGATTGCTCGTAGGAGCCTTTCTGTGGACCAATACTTCTCGTTTCGCGACAGTACGCCTATTCTCATGCAGACTCCCCACCGCGCAGAAGCCAGGCCAAGATGGCATGCGTGGAGAAAAACATATCGAGGCCCATAGTACTTCTGTCAGCTTCCCCTCCCACCTTCGGTGATATACGATTCGATAACCGTGGGAAAACGCCTAAATGGGCATCCTATTATCAGGCCTGAGAAACCTCGGATGCACGGAGGCCCTGCCTGAATGAAGCCGGATGAAAGGATCATCATAGGCATCGTATGCCCTGTGACCCTGCACGGGGAGAGGGGAAGAGAGAGCGTTCTCGCTAAAATCGATACGGGCGCCGCCAGAACAAGCGTGGACACGGAACTTGCTGCGAAGGTCGGCCTGGGGCCTGTTACCGACACCGTCAAGGTGAGAGCCGCCTCAAGCGCCCATGCCGAGACTAGGCCCCTAGTCTTCGCGAAGCTGGAGCTGGGTGGACAGCGATTCGAGCTTCCGGTCAGCATCACCGACAGGAGGGATATGAAGTATCCCGTCATCGTCGGCATGGACATCCTGGAAATGGGAGAGTTCCTCATAGACGCCTCGAAGGCGAATGATGAGGAGTGAGGGGACACAGCTGCGCTCTGACCATCTTGAAAGTGACCAGGTGCCACACACATCCCTTCGCAGCGCAGGCCTCTGCCGGAGATGAGCAGTGGCTGAAGGTTTCCACCGGTGACCTTAAGGGTGATCTCGCCAAGAAGACATCTTTAAGTATACTCTCCACTTTGTCTCGACACAGCCATGATTAAGCCGCTCCAAAGGCTCAACCAGAGTATCAACAGCCCTGTCATTGTGGAGCTGAAGGCAGGGAGGGAATTCCGAGGCACCTTGGACGGATACGACCCCCACATGAACCTGGTTCTCAGGAATGCGGAGGAGCTAGTCAACAAAGAGAGCGTCGGGAAGGTGGAGCTGGCCGTAGTCCGCGGCGACAATGTCGTCTACATCTCCCCCTGAGGTGAAGGGATGTCCAAGGGTACGCCCTCCATGGGAAAGAAGTCCAAGGGCAAGAGTCACATCGTGTGCCGCAGGTGCGGCCGCCACTCCTTCAGTATCTCCAGAGGCAGGTGTTCCCACTGTGGTTACAACGCTTCCGCGAAGCGAAGGCGACCCAGCTGGGCCAAGGGGCGCTGACATGTCGGAGCCCCTGGACGACCACCCCCACTGCAACTGCGGCATCATGGGGGCCATAACACAGGGCGGCGACGTCGTCCCGGAGGTGTTCTACGGACTCCGCGTGCTTCAGCACAGGGGGCAGGAGTCAGCAGGAATAGCCGTCTTCGAAGGTGAGATCAACTGCAGGAAGGCCATGGGCCTCGTCCCGGAGGTCTTCTCAGCCGAGGCGCTAAGCGAGATGTCCGGTAACGTGGCCATCGGCCACGTACGCTACTCCACTGAGGGGGCCTCGGCCTTGGAGAACGCTCAGCCCATCGTCGCCAGCTCCATCGCCGGAGAGATCGCCCTGGCCCACAACGGCGAGGTGGTCAACGCTCCCCAGCTGAGGAGGGAACTACAGAGGAAGCGTTGGGCCTTCATCACCAGCACCGACTCGGAGGTCATCGTTCGGGTCCTGGCAAACGAAATCATCAGGACGAAGAACGTCAACCAGGCCCTGAAGGACTTCACCAGCAAGCTGGTCGGTTCCTACTCTCTAGTCCTTCTGGTGGGCGACAGGCTCTTCGCCATCCGGGACCCGCTTGCCGTAAGGCCCCTAAGCTACGGCCGGAAGGATGGGATGCACATCGTGGCCAGCGAGAGCGTCGTCTTCGACACCCTCGGCGCGAAGTTCATCAGGGATCTGAAGCCGGGGGAGATCCTGGAACTGACGTCGGAGGGCGTCACAACCACTCGATTGCCCCACCCCAACAACACGGCCCATTGCATGTTCGAGTGGGTCTACTTCTCCCGACCAGACAGCGTCCTGGACGGCAGGCTGGTGTACGACACTAGGGTGCGAATAGGTAGGGAGGTTGCCCGAGAGAACCCCGTGGAGGCGGACATGGTGGTCCCAGTCCCCGACTCTGGGAGGGCCCACGCCTTCGGCTTCGCGGAGGCCCTGGGATTGCCCATGGTGGAGGGGCTCATCAAGAATCGCTACATCGAGAGAACATTCATCCTGCCGGACCAGAAGGAGAGGGACGTGGGGGTTCATCTGAAGCTGAACGCCGTCCGGTCCCTCTTGCAGGGCAAGCGGGTGGTCCTCATAGATGACAGCATCATCCGAGGGACCACCATGAGGAAGATTGTGAGCCTCGTGAGGGACGCAGGGGCAAGTCAGGTCCACGTGCGCATCGGCTGTCCCCCGGTGCGAGCCCCGTGCTACCTGGGCATCGACATGAAGACCAGGGACCAGTTCGTGGCAAACGAACGAAGCGTCGAGCAGATTCGAGAGTACTTGAGGGCGGATTCCCTAGCATATGTAAGCATCCAGGGTCTCGTGAAGGCCATCGGGATGTTGCAGGACGACCTCTGTCTGGGATGCCTCACGGGGGTCTATCCGGTGCAGGTCCCCGGCGAGAAAATGCGACCCCAGAGACGTCTGGACCTCTTCTTGGAGAGACCGACAGCGGAGGCGGACATGGAGGCGTCTCAAGAGATCGAAGGCTCCTGAGGGGACCTTACATGAGATGGCCTGGCCGAGGGTCAGAACGGTCGTCGGTGGCGTCGTCTCCTCCTGCGAAGGTGACTGTCCCGTGAGGGACCTTGAGGACATCTTCTCGGAGACCCTCTTCTTGGGAGCGGGCAAGGGCATGAGACAAGATGAGGATCGGCTCTGGATGATCGCCGAGCATCTCCAAGAGTACGAGAAGGCGCTGGCCTTCCTCTCCCTCAAGACGAGCAACCTGCTGCTGACCGAGAGGCGACTGCTGGAACTCAAGCCTCACCTCGATGTCCAGGGGATGTGGAACGTCCTCAGCTTCAAGGGCTATGATGTACGGGAGGAGGTGTACCTGAGGGAGGTTATGGGCTTCTACCTAGAACCTCCGTCCCGTGGGACCGGCAGGCTTCACCTCCAGGTGGGGGCGGAAGAGGTGGTCTTTCCCGTGCCTATGTCGGAGGCGTCCGAGGACCCCCGGGAAGATCTTCGAGCATTTGGTACACGCCTCGGGAAGGCCCTGAAGTCTCGCGCGGGATCCGCTAGCGCAGAATAGACTCCTGCTACGGAAGGAAGTTGCAGTTAGGTGTCCCGACCGCCGCCTGATGCGCCGCTTGCGGGAGGGAGTGCTGTAGTCCTTCGGCCCACTCGGCGGTCACCCGGCTGAGGTGACCAACATGAAGCCACGAGGACAACCCAGAGGAGTAGGTCGAGCCGCTCCCGCCTCCAGCAGGAAGTGTTAAGAGCGGGCATCTCAATGTTCGGCTGGAGGAGCGGGAGACCGTCCTATTGTCATTTTCTCACTGAAGACGGCCTGCACTCCTCCCGTGCCGACAGGGGCACGAAGCAACATCTAGAACCCGCACAGCGGGAGGAGGTGAAAGGAAATGAGCGTAGAGGAAAACCTTCGGATGATCGAGCGATGGACGGAAGCATACAACGCCCACGACTTCGAGGGGTTCGCGAAGCCGTTTACGGAGTCCGCCCTTTACCACGCTCCAAATCTGCCAGAGCCTTTGGAAGGCCGTGAGGAGATTCGTAGGCACTTCTCGGGACATCCGGCGACTTTCCCCGATACCCGTGTCTCAATAGAACGAAGCTTCGGTCAGGGCGACGTGGTCTGCGCGGAGGTTATCTGGACGGCGACCCACGAGGGGCCCCTCTCAGGTCCGGGGGGCCAGACGGTTCCACCCACGAACAAGTCCGTCCGACTTCCGATAGCCGCCGTGTTCAAGTTCGAAAAGGGCAAGATTACGGAAGCTCGAGAGTACTGGGACCAAGCTGCCTTCATGACGCAACTCGGCCTATCCCCCTAGGCTGCCTACCTCGAGTCTGGGAGGACCCCTGCCGAAGGAAGATGTGGAGGACGATCAGGCGTAGCCATGGCCTCCTAGTGCACCACCGAAGGGGCCAGACTCAGTTGTTGAGGGGGACCAACGAGTCTTCGATGGCACTGATATAAGACCTACCGCGCATTTTAAATCGAGGGCTTTGAGATGATTGAGGAATACCACGGCAAAGCTGTGGTGATTACGGGTGCCTCAACGGGCATCGGCGAAGCCTGCGCGCTTCGCTTGGATGAAAAGGGCGTCCGCGTGTTCGCGGGCGTCCGGAATGAGGCTGATGGCGCGTCCTTAGAGCAGAAGGCCTCCGACAGACTCACACCCGTCCTGATCGACGTCACCATTCTTGATGCGATTGCCTCTGCACGCCGGGCGATTGCAGATGCCGTAGGTCAAGACGGCCTGGCCGGATTGGTGAACAGCGCAGGCATCTTCTTTGGCGGTCCCCTGGAGTTCTCTTCCATCGACGAGATGCGCAAGGAATTCGAGGTCAACCTATTCGGGGCGATTGCGGTGACACAGGCTCTCCTTCCTTTGCTCCGCACCGGTAGGGGCCGAATCGTCAACATAAGCTCAGGCAGCGGTCTGATTGCGCTCCCGTTCCTCGGACCGTACGCAGCAAGCAAGTTCGCCCTCGAAGCCATCTCGGATTCGTGGCGCGTAGAACTGAGACCGTGGGGAATCCGGGTTGCAGTCGTGGAGCCGGGGGTTGTGGATACGCCCATGCGTGAGAAAGTCATCTCGACTTTG
>JABAOH010002212.1_pt1 | contig 29803 bp, 32 predicted proteins | sample 7062181 | NCBI WGS metagenome assembly JABAOH01 (sample SAMN14538630, study PRJNA623070) | marine sediment metagenome | biome: marine biome [ENVO:00000428]; feature: marine pelagic biome [ENVO:01000023]; material: deep marine sediment [ENVO:00002113]; isolation source: pool of 5 deep marine...
CACCAGTTGGTCCCTTATCACCAGTTGGTCCCTTATCACCAGTATCTCCAATAGGTCCCTTATCTCCAGTATCTCCAGTGGGTCCCTTGTCACCAGTGGGTCCCTTATCTCCAGTATCTCCAGTGGGTCCCTTGTCACCAGTGGGTCCCTTATCTCCGGTACCACCTCTTTCTCCGGTGGGTCCCTTATCTCCAGTGGGTCCCTTGTCACCAGTGGGTCCCTTATCTCCGGTACCACCTCTTTCTCCGGTGGGTCCCTTATCTCCAGTATCTCCAGTGGGTCCCTTGTCACCAGTGGGTCCCTTATCTCCGGTACCACCTCTATCGCCAGTTGGTCCAGTCGGACCCATCATGCCAGTCGGCCCGGTATCACCTCCCGGAGGCCCAGTATTTCCTTGCGGTCCTGTAGGTCCTATCTCACCTTCAGGGCCTCTGCAACATATGTAGCACTTTTCTTTACACTTTTTATCTTTGCACTTACTACGTCCCATTTTTATTGTTAGTAAATAAAAATATTTTTATTAATTATTTGAGATGATATAGACCTTTGAGATCACCAACATCATACAGTCCTCTCAATCCCCAAACATTATCACTCGTAATTTCATGTTTGGTAATCTCGTGTTTGGTAATTTCATGCTTGGTAATCTCTGACATATTGACCCTTGACCTATCAAATGGTGAATTGGGATTATATGGTGCTGTGGCTGGGGAGCTATATATTAAATATTCTTTCTTATTGTCTGATATTATTAGTGGTAAAGCATTATGATCTAATGATTGAATATGTATCCTCTTGGAAATACCATCGGATAGATCTTTAATAGGCTCTACATTAATATAACCCTTATTGTTCTCCATAATAATTTCAAACTGATCTAAAAACATTAGTACCAGTTCATATGATGGTAATTGGATAGATATTGAATAGTCGGGGTTAACAACTGCCAAATGGGTAAATTGTCTAACATCAGGATATTCCAAAGCCAAATTCCTGTATCCTATGTAACAATTATATTGTAATATGGATCTGTACCATTTCTTATCGTACTTCTCATTATAATCACCACCAATATCTCTCTGCCAATAACCGTGCAGTGTTATTTTGGGTGGTAATCTATTCCTTACCATCTCTAAAGCATTACGATACCAAGTAGCTGGCTCCATACTAAAATCTATATCACCACCCTTCATTATTATATAATCACCTATCACATGTAGAACTTCAGTGGCCCAATTTTTCGATATTTCTTCAATTAGTGTGATATCCGACCTACTATGTGGTGATACATAATAACTAAAACAACCGTTTTGTCGTTTAGTTGTTATTAGGGTATTAACATGATTCACTATATCACTATAATGTTCGATCTCATTGTTATTGGTACCAACAGGTAATAACCATACACCTCCTATTTCTGTTATATCGATATCAGGATACTCTTGTTTCAAAATACAAGAGACCAAGGGATCATCGGACAACCCCTGATAACCAAATAATTTCTCCATATCCAATATCTTATGGTATGAAATCAGATATTTTGGGTTTTGATAGATTGGGTATAATAACCCAGTTATCAAATCCTTCGTGATCAAGTTAAACAATATGACTGATTCCATATCAACCATCTCAACCTCGATTATATCGATCGACAATAGTTTTTCACTGATACTCTTTATAATTTCGGATATCCCAGATAAATAATTACCCGCTATGTTGCTATCAATACTATCCAAGAGGGATCTATCTAGACTGAGAGATATAGGTTGGTATGATATTTTACCAGCTAGTTCCGCTATATTGGATCTGGTATAAATTTCATACCTTACTAAGCTATTATTCATATTGGTTTCAATAATTTCATCTTTATCAATGATTGTAAATAATTCCATCATATAAGAATGGACCGAGGGATCATCTGGGTCGGTAACTATATTGAAATAATATATGTCTTTGGTGGTCATTTTATATATTGCTTTTATTAATTTAAAGAAATAAAAAAAAAAATAATCCCTATATTAAAATGTGCAACAAGTGCAGTAAGAAATGCTCCGAGTATATCAAATACATCGAGACCAAATGCATCGATGCCAAGCGTGTCGAGGCATGCAAGGTCGATGCTAAAAAGCTTTTACCTCAACAGAAGGTAACCCTTGAGCTTTTCACCCCTGAAAATGCTGAGGATCCCACTCCTGCCGGAAAAGTCCGCGTAAGTATCATCGAAGAGGATGATGGCAACAAATTCACACCAGTATCCCTATTAAATTTCAGTGCCACAACAGTCACTGTTACTAGAGTATCGGATATCGTATCCATCAAAATGGGTGATGGTGCTCCTTTCAACAACATTGTCTGGACACAGCAGGTAGCCACTCCTGCTAACGGTCCTCTACTTCTAGACTTCACCGGTACTGAGGTGGCTGATCTAATTGTAGGTGGTGGTAACAAGGTTGTTCAGACATGGCCAAATGCTTTTAACCCGGCTAACCTATCAACTGGAACTCTTCAAATAGGAGCAGCCAGAGGCTTCCTTCAGCCAGCTGAACCCCTACTTAAGATCTATCCCCGTTCCTATGCTCCAAACCCAGCTACCGATCTAGGATGGCCGATCGCTCAAGGATTCGGACAGGAGGGTGATGTAAACGCTGTCACTAACTTCAACGTTTCATATTCTCTATGATAATCTTCATATAATATTATATACTAATAATATTATAAGTTATATTCCTTTTCTAATATTTTATATGGCTCATTGCTGTTATGATCTAGTGATATTTTCTTCAATTCATCCTCCTTATATTGATTTAACAAGGAGAAAATCATATCAGACGATATATCATTAGTCAACAATAGGGAAAAGCGGTAGGGTTTATCTGTGTCATTGGTGCGATATACCGTTGTCTTCAACTTTGGGGATGTTTTGGATACAATATCCTGATACAAATAAACTTCAGCCAATTTGTCCGATCCATAGGTGATTATTTTATCACCACTCTTATTGTATTTATAGCCAGACATGACTAAAGCAGTCAAATACTGAGCGTGTTCTAAATTATCGACTACTAACTTGATATAGTCATTCTCAAAAACAAACCCAATATTATTTTCACTCAAAATAGTAGAGATATTATGGCGAATAATCAGATTATCACTAACTTTGATTCTAATATATGGATCACCGTGCAGTTTAGATATTAAAAAATCGGTGATATTAGGAGCGAATCTCTTATCAGACCAGACTGCACTGTAATATCTAGGATCTTCCTCAGAGTAATCCAATGGTACCAAGTTCCATTTCTCCGCAATATCATTACCACGATAAACAACTCCCACTTCATAATATCTATCTACTGTTTTCAATATGTTACTGATAACCATATTATAGGCCGACTTATAGTCTCCCATTGGGTTAAATGCTAAATAAATAGCATTGTATTTGATAAAAGGGTTATATTCTGTACTAATTTCCACCATATCTAACACACTAAAGAACCAACTCTCACTATAATGTTTGTTAGATGATAGATATAGTTCATGCTTATCGATAACACAATACCCCTTATATTCACCCAAAATCCTATCTAATTCCCTCTGTAACTCACTCAATAGTTCTTCATCGATGTCTAATATCTGATTGGTGGAAAACATGGGATCTTTCAGGGGGTCATTGGCAACCACTCTATTGATAAATATTTTCAGATTCATTCTATCATCCTCCGATACCGTCCTAAATACCAATTCCACATCCCTACCCAACATATCATATACTACCGGATATAACCTTGTTTCTATACAAAAAATATCGTAAGGTCCGTAAGTGAAATCTGGCTCATCATCACAACCTATGGAATGTCTTTTAACCAGAGTCCTGTAAAATGGGGTACTTAGCATTTTATATTTCTTTATCATATAATAAATAAAAATATAAAAGATTCTATCATCTTATTAAATAGTAATATTTTCATGGATATTGTACTAAGCAGATTGGTAATAACAGATTGTGTTACCCCATCTACTCCTCTGATTGTTCTTAAAGATATATCAGATGCTCATGCCATTTCTTATAACGAGGAGGAACTAATAGAAAATTCACGTTATGTAGTACGTCTAATTAATACTATAAACAATACCATTGTTCAAACTGTTAAGGAACCTTATGACTTGGCTGATTATAAATATATTGCTAGATTTGTTAACAAACATTATAATTGGAAAAAATCAACCCTCGATCAAGCTTTTTCTTTTGTATTACAATATAGGGATAAGAACAAACTGATTGAACCTCATATTAATTTTAAGTATGGCCCACAAACCCCCAGCAATCCAGACAGTCTGAATGTTAGTGTGTTATATGGGATATGTCAAGCCAACAAAATCCAAACAAGATTTGACACGACTATTGATGAAATGGCCGCCAATATCAATCTGTTTTTTAGATTAAGAGAGCCAAATATACACCACGCAGTCTGTTTTGACATATATAACAGTGTTATTTATGGCGATTCCCATGGCTATCAATTGATTAATATGTTAAGTCAAATAGATAGAAATAAGTCAGCCAAGTTCATATCACTACCCATATCAAATATTCCGGACGAAACAATAAATATCGATTATGAAGAGTTATCCAGAACCGGCGATCTGATCCGTCTCAGATCGATAAAAACTCATCCCAAAACACATACTGAAGCTGTAGCCATGGCTGCTATATATTATAAAATGGATATTAGTGATGTTTCCAACCCATTGATAGAGTACCAAGAACTAACTAAAACACCTTTCTTTCCTATGGATAGGACATTAGCCAAAAGAATTCAGTCAGCCAATATTCATCCTACAATACTTTCTAATCCAAGACTTGATAAAGTATTCAACCCCAACTTACCCATATGTTTATATGATGAAGATGATTTAACTATGATGTGTCATGACGAAGGGCATGATATGAACAATATTAATATTATCGAGGAACCTTACAGTTTATTACAGACCAGCTATTTATTACCAACATTTGTTCATGGTAAGCAGTTAAATATAACCAATGTTGAAACAACAATGTTGGATGATATTGAAGAATTAGAGTATGATAATGTGATTGTATATGGAGATAGGGTTAGTAAGGTATTCAAAGGATATACATATGGTGAATTGGCTACATATTTCAGTGGTGTTAAAAGGTTTCAAAATCCACAAGATGACACTTTGTTTGAAGAATATGAGATAGACAAACTCCATTTGTTGTGTTTAGCTGATCAAAGATCGACCGAATCCGATGATATGTTTGCTGAAAGATTGGAGTTGGCGGAAGAAATAGATAAGCTTAAACTCTATCTCAAGACCAACCAAGCTCAAGTTAAGCAGTTTGTTGATAGATATAATAGAATGACAGATAAAAATATTATTAAAGACTTTTTAAGATTATTGGTCGAATCAGCCATGTATATGAGAGGTTGGTCCGGTCAAGGGTCTTACCCATTATGCTCCGACGATACCGTAACATCACCAGAGGAGCAACCCATGATAGATCTGAGGGTGACCCAATCTATAATATCTTTAGAAAATATCATAGATAGGATGAATGAGTATAACAATTTGGGGGACTTAGTTAAAGAATTACCACTGATCTTTTACCACCGAGCTACCGGTGAATTAGAACCATCAACTAATGAAGAGGAAGGATTAACTATATTTCAAAGAATAAACATAGTCAAAGGTGGAGAATCAGGTTCATTTAGATCATGTATCAGAATGTCATCCAACAGATTCGCTTCATCCGGATATTATTATATGAGACTTTTAGGTCTGCCTCTACCTTTTAATATATCGGAACTAGCTAATATATCCTAACTCCATTGCTTTCATATAAAATCTTAAATACTATTGATCCCACTGCGCTTGAAAAATAATCATCTTCGATAATTATTTTAAATATTATCTGAGTTTAATAAATGAATCTGTTGACTTTCGTCTTTGGAGTTGGTGTGGGACTGGGAATTTCACAGAACTTTCAGCATAAGATTGTTCATACCAATAAAGAGCCCAAATTTGTCCTAAGTTATCCTACTTCCATTAAAACCAAATAAAAATCCTCCAATATAGTATATCAGGATTGATATTTTTGCTTAATTAGAGAGTCTTTTTGATAAGTAATTACTTATCAAAAAGTTTATTTATTTTATCTTTTTATCTTTTTTTTCATATTATGTATTAATTATTTCTTTTGAGGAATTACTTCCTCGGGGTCTGGATCTCCAGGTGTGGCATAGCCGTACTTAGCATTAATTCTACCAGCCAATCGCTTAGTATCTATGAAGGAAGGGAAGCGATTGGTCTTGGTAGTTACTAATTCTAGTTTGTCAGCACCAAAACCGTCCTCACCGTAAGTCATCTGAAAGATATTACCAAAAGCGTTTCTTACGGATCCATCACTAAAAACTTTGACGTCCTCCAAGGCCTTGACTACACTATGGTGCATCGCGCCTGTATCTGCCGTTTTCACGGCTGTGTCCGTCAAACCTTCGCGACCACCGGCTTGGTGGAAGAACATTTCAGCTGGAGTTAGACCGGTCAAGAAGGAGTTAATGCAAAATCCTCTAGCTTCCGGTTCCAGTGAATCTTCTGGAAAGTATGGCGAGCAACGTCTCCCACCACTTAGAGTTTCAGGCATTCTTTTACCGTGGACGAACTGCTGTCCCAAAATACCGGTAATCTGAGCGATGTTAAAAGTCGAACCTTTAGCCCCACTCTTGGACATGACGTTGTAAGCATTATCAGGAGACAGATTCTTTTCAGAAATACGGGCACCGAAATCTCTGGCAGTATTGAGATAAGCGATGATCTGCTTTTCGCGACGTTCTTCCTCCAGCGGGTCATCCATCTTCCATCCCATGGACTTGGCTAGCATCTTAGCTCTTTGTACCTCATATTCGATCTCCTTTTCTGGGTCCTTACCCACCAGAAAACAATCATCTAAACCGATACTAAAACCTCTGACATTCAACCACTCTCTCATCATCTTGTAAATATCAGTAATAAAATCAACAGTCTTCTCCATCCCATAGTCCTTCATCATGACCTGAATTATCGAACCGTGGGCATTACCGATGTGATCTTTGGTAATGACACCACTAACCAAAACACCATCTCTAACCAGAACATCACCCTTCCGATAATAGAAATCAGAAGGAAACAAAGCGCTAAATAAAGCTCGACCAGATTCGATTGGTAGGTTATACTTAGCTAGTCTCTCCTCGATATCATTCAGAGATTCTTGGTTCTCTAGGAACATGGTTAGGTTCATAAAATCACCCCTACTAACATAAGTCTCCTTTTGAGTAAGAAGATAAGCTCCAGTCAGTGCGTCATAGACCACACCGATAATATTTTTGTTATCTTGAGCGTTCATAATACAATTCTTAACACCCATCAGTAATGCTACCTCCAACATAGCTTCCCTGGATTGGGGTGCGTGGACATTACCCTCGTCGCCATCGAACGTTTGTTCACCCATAGTTTCCTATGGGACTAGACTTTATCTTAAGCCATATCATATTATCGATTTTTGGTTATGACATGACCGACCGCCGTTAAGTCGTTGCACCTGCTTCTACACCTTACATGTTTAGAAGATTGGCTCAGGATTGCCCATTACTCCAAATTAATGAAGATATCTGTTGGCGTTATCACCATACCCATTGCGGTCTCTCTCCGCGGCCCCATCCCAATTTCTTAGAATGGTTGGTATCCAACAGCTTTAGGGGTTTCCCTGAATTTGACGGTCTCGCATCCCATCTGGATGATAGAATACTAGGTAGTTATATCCGTTATCAGTCGAGGGTGTTTGGTATTTAACTGACGTACCGGGTTGACGTTACACTGTTTTCCGACTCAAGTATTGTCAACAACTTGAGCCGCAGCTACCTGTTACGGACTTCAGGAGTTGGCTATTATTTTAAATAATTTCCTCAATCCGCATTGTGAGGGTTGGTATAAGACAAATGCATACCAATGGTCATCGGATCGCCGAGTACCACTTCGTAACCCATAATTCCTTGTTTGTGCAGAGTCGGTTGACGGTTGAAAACTACATAGTCTCCATCTTGCAACCAACGATCAACCGAGTCACCAAAAGTCAGATTGTACTCGGCTTGGAGCTTGGGAGTTACCTTCAGTTTCCGACCTTGGAGTTTTCCTCGAGCTGGGGTCACATATGTGATCTTGCCTGCTTTAAACAAAGCCATCAGACGTCCCAAGTTGGCAGCCGAAACTTCCTCCACTTGAGTCAGATAAGGAGCCCAAATACGAGGGATACGAATCTGACCGAACTTGAGATTAGGATCAGGACCCAAGACTGTACGACCAGAATAGTTGACACGTTTTCCCTGAATTAGAGCTCTGATCATGGCCTCCTTACCCTGAATACGACTCTTAATGTCCATGTTAACCTTCCTCTTACCTTGCTTATACTGACCATCGGAGTTATCAATCATATGACTAATATAGTAGGTCAAAGTACTGACGATCTTTTCATGGTCCTTTTCGGTAAGGTCCGGTCGAAGAAGCTCCTGGTTGTATCTGACGATATCCAAATACATAATGGTAATATCATCGTTCAAAATCTCACCGTCCTGAAAGGCCGGAGCTCGGGCACAAATGGGAATGACGGGTAAGGATTTCATGATAAACCGACGAGGATGTGACTCTCCGGAAAACCCCAGCAGTTCAGCGTCTTCCTCAGAAATGGCATCCAGAATCTGTTCCACATCTTCTACAGTTCTTTCGTTATCCTTACCCTTCTTACCATCATAGGAGTAGATGATCTTACCCATCTCTTTGGCTTTGGAGGCACGATATTCAGGATTGGGTACACAGGCTGAAGCACCAGCTTCGACATTCTCTTGGGATCGACGGCAAGGGAGCTTCTTAGATTCATCAGCAATAGCCCTCAGACGTTTGGATCCGCTAAGTTTGTCGAGGCCTTTCTCGTGGATGGTATCAGCAGTTAGCAACAGACCACCACAGGAATTACAGACTGCAGTCAAAACGTCAATCACCTCCCGACGAAACATGGGATGAATGATATGAGTGTTAAGATTAATGATACCGAAGTGACCTGGGCATTCCATGTTATCAAGATAGCAAGTCTTACAAACATCGTCGTTATCAACTACACCACTACGAGGGTCGTTAACACTATGAAGTCCGCTAAGATCAGTATTCTTAACCTCAAAAACTGCAGCCTTTTTCAAATCCTCATGAGAAAAGATGGTGTAACTGATATTCTCGATAACAAGAGTAGGTAACTCCTCCATTTTTCGTCGAGATTTAGCCATCATAGTTTCTTTCTCCTTTCTCGTCAAACGAAGCTTTAACTCTTCAGGTTCAGCTAGAAGAGTCCCGGCCAAGATATCTGGTTCACAACCATAGACAGGTGTGGGTAGATTAGCTTGAGTGACAGCAGCAGTAACCTCTGTTATCGGCTTCGTTCTTCCTTGGACCCGTTTGCGCGTAGTTAAACGTTTAGAACCTGTCCCTAATAGATTTGGTGCCGACATATTCTTCTTTTTTACCTGAGTTATTTTTATAAGTTAGAATTGATTATATGTTCAATTTTTATTTACTATTCAATAAAATATGGATCTGACGGATAAGATTAGTGGTATGTTCATTGGTGGTGCCGTGGGTGATGCACTAGGAGCTCCACACGAGTTTAGATATCATAAGTCTAATGACTACACTGGGTTGTTACATCACGATTTCAAATTTCTAGCAAGATACCAACCTGTTCGTCATGCTGTGGCTGGTCAGACAACAGATGATACAGAGATGACTTTAACTCTAGCTAATAGTTTGATTGATAATAAGGGGTATGATAAGAATGGAGCCATATTGAGTTACGAAAAGTGGGCTAATGATGCTAAGTTCCTTGGTGTTAATACTAGGCTGTTGTTTAAAGGAGTTAAGACGGTGAAAGGTTATGAGAGTCGGTATGGTAAGGTATTTGATACTCCCGAAAAACGTTATATGACTCAGTCTAATGGGTCAATGATGAGATGTTCACCGTTAGTATTCATATTTGATAACAACGTAGTCGTGACTGATTGTAAGTTAACTAATCCATCCCCAATCAATCTGGATGCTAATCTGATTTATATCAACGCCATGAGATTATTAGTTATGGGTCATGATAGATATCAAACATTTAATACTGTAATGGGATTATCACAAACGACCGAGGTCAGAGGTGTGTTATCCAATGTCTCCAATAGAGTAATAAGAGATGTTACTGGAAAATCTAAGGGTTGGGTTCTTCATGCTTTGTATTGTGCTTTTTGGGCATTGTTATATTCAGAGAACTACCAAGATATGATCGACTATATTATCAGGTTAGGTGGAGACACTGATACTAACGCGGCCATAGCTGGGTCACTACTTGGTGTTATGTACGGTTATAATTCCCTTTTGTCAGAAAACAGAACAAAATATAACATGAACATGGTATTATCATGTGATACAAATCAGGGTGATTTTCCGAGAGGAAGTGAATATACTATGGGACCACCCGATAAGTTTGTAAAATTTGTGCATGATTTTCATGATAAAGTAGCTGTTCCCAATTTTGCTATGAAAAAGTGATATGATTTTGTCAGATTGATATGAGATAAATGTATCGGTGGATCGATTGTGGAGATTATTGGGAGTTTGATGCGCCACAAAAGGATGAGAAATGGGAAGAGATGAAAATTGGTCGAGCATCAGGATCTAACACTGGAGCTCTTGGTGGTTTGAGTAAGTTTAAGACACCAGAAGAAGCTGGTTTATACATTGCTGGGAGTAAAAAGGAGGAGTTTGATAAGGAAGCTACTGAGAGAATGGCACATGGCAATCTTCATGAAGATAATGCTAAAGATTGGTTCATATCTAAAACTGGTTTGAATATTGTGGATAGAGGTTTGATTGTACCCAAATGGGACGCGGAAAGGTTGGGAGTATCTGTGGATGGTGATATCTATAACACACCTGGTATGATTGAAATCAAGTGTCCTGTCAAAATGTATAAACCTCTCCGAGATTATTTGGAGCTGATGAAGGGAGGATGGGTACCTATGGAGGGCTATCGTGGTCATATTTATCCAACTCATTACGCTCAGATGCAACAAGGTATGGCCATTCTGGGTAAGAGGTGGTGTGAATATATTGTTTATTCTACTAGTGATGGCGAAGTTTTTACGCAAACGATTCCGTTTAATCAACAGTTTTGGGATGAGCACTATAAGACTATTAAGAATAATTATGATCTGTATGTCAAACCTTATTTACCTGATGGTTATCCAATCATGCCCAAATAAAATTTGATCCGTTTTATATCATGATATGATATAAAATATGAACTCTAAAAATATATTACAAGAGTTTTGTCAAAAGAGAGGTTTGGCATTACCAAAATATGAAACGGGGCTAGCTGGTGGTATGGCTCATAATCCGAGATTCGTATCATCCGTCGTCATTACTTATGATGAGACACAGTATAAAGTGACTGGAGATACTGCTGGTAATAAGAAGGAAGCCGAGATGAACGCAGCGGAAAGACTATTAACCAAACTGAATGATATGCAAAAAGAAAACACTAAACATTATAAGACGCCTAATAGCGGAACTATTTATGTCATGATCGATTTGGAAAATATCCATGTTGGCGATTTCTTTGACCATAAGGTTTTTCATCGTTCATATTCAGAGTTTAGTTTTGTTGGGTGTGCAACCGAAGGTCATCCCTCACTTAAAAATATTCAGTCGTCGTCGGGTAATGATATTATTAAGATAATCAGTATCAAATCTAGTCACAAGGATGCTACGGACACTTTGATGATTTTTGGTGTTGGTTGGTTAGTTTCGCAGGATAACACTGCGATATTTGTTATTGTGACCAAAGATCATTTCGGTGCTCCGTTAGTAGAAATTATTAACCAAGATGAAAGTACTGGATATCATCTCAAATCTATGGAGGAGTTGGAAGACTGGCTAGAGCAATATCGGATATCCCAATAATTAATCATATATCTAACAGATATATAATTAGTATGATTATTATGACCAATGATAAATAACGAAACCGATCTTTTTAGCATCCTCCTCACTAACAAAATTATCGATCTCTGGACTCTCATCACATACCCACCCAGCTGGTAATCCCTTGTTGAAACATCCCAGAGCACTGTCAAAGAGATGATCGGCAACCATATCACACTCATCTCGATTGTTGAACCTCATAATAACACTGAGTGTCTTAGTCTCTTCAGTTTTAACATTGACACATTCGGTTGTTAGCTTAGCATAGACGTAGCTCATTTTATTCATTTAGGAATTGATTGATATATTGCTCAATTTCTTGATATGAAATGAGAAAAATATATACTAAGAAGGGTGATGGGGGTACAACATCTGTTGTGCATGGTGGCAGGCTTGCCAAAAACGATAATATTATTCAAGCTATCGGTGATGTGGATGAACTCAATTGTAACATAGGGTTGCTTAGAAGTTATAACGATAATTCAGTATTAGAGACAGTACAAAATACTTTGTTTGATATCGGTGCTGAGTTGGCCGGAGCCTTTCTTTCTAATTCAAAGAGTTATGATGTAGACCAATTAGAATCAGCAATGGATACTATGTGCAAAGAATTAGAACCACTAAAAAATTTTATTCTACCCGGCGGTCCGCCCGCTGTAGCACAATGTCACATTGCTAGGGCTGTTTGTAGACGAGCTGAGAGATCGGTAGTTTTAATGGGACATTATAATTCTCTGAAATATCTCAATCGTTTATCTGATTATCTCTTTGTTTTGGCTAGGTTTTGGTCAAAAGAGATGGGTTATCAGGAAACCATTTGGGTATCACATTAATTAATCATATATCTAATAGATATATAATTTATGGTTATGGGTAACTAGCCGTGATTGGTTATTCCTTCCAATATTTTATCTACATTATCATCAATCAAATCAGCTTCCTCATCAGACACTAAATAGTAGACTCTTTTCTCTCCTAAATATTTACAGTCGTATTTGCAGTCCGATTTATCATCGAAACCTATGACAAAAGCTGCAATCATATATTCGCCGATCCGTGCTTCACCGACATACCAATATACGTTTGGTCTCTTACGCATTTTAGTGGCATAGTGATAGATGTCTTGTGATATATCTTGGAACGATTTGAAATATAAGTATTTATTGAGTAAATGAGGTTGAACGCCATATGTTGATATACTGACTTGATGAAACATATATGGGTTATCATCTGTTGGTGGTGGAAATTCTAATTGGTGTTCTTTATATTTGACTTTTTCCAAGTATAACACTGAACCTTTCAGATGATCTTTATGAGCTTCAAGAGTTATATTGTCATAATCATTGGTTTGGAAAACTACTGGAGACAATGTTCGGTTATTGCTGAAAGTTAGAACGGCAGTGTTTAAATCATAACCGTTATTAACTATATAATTTTTAATATCAGAAACTGTTGTGGTGGGTTCCAATTCTAATACTGATTCATGTCTAACATATAGTTTCATCCTTTTTTATCACATGAAAAAATTATTTGTCATCTTTGTTATTCTGTGTTATTCTTTGTTATTTTGTGTTATAACATAACCCACACCGATAGCTATTAGAATGAAACTAAATAATGATATGATGTTGTATAAGCTGGAAAATAACTTACCATTATAAGTTGCGGTAGGAACTATTTCCCCAGTTAATGTAAATACTAGAACCCCATTGTGAAATGAATCTATCCACTCTAATCCCTCAAACAAATGATAACCGATAGTTCCCAATATTATTATAACAATAATAAATAAAAATATCCATAAGACATAATACCATGTATCATCAGTCTTATCTTTCTTATCACCCTTATTATCTTTCATTTTATTCAGATATAAAATAAAATATAAATATAAAATAGATGGAACGATTGAATCGAGATGAATTGATCTTGATTGCTATGAATTTGGATTATCCAGAGATACTATCTATGTGTAACAGCCATCCAAGAAATAATCAAGCAATATGCAGAAATGATACTTTTTGGTTCAATAAGTTAAGAAGGGACTTTCCCAATTATCAAGCCTATAATATTGATGGAACTCATAGAGATATTTATAAAAAGATCTATGGGATATCTGATATTAAGCGAAAATGGAACTTAGATGGGTCCTTATTGGATATCTATAACCGACGACAATTTTCTTTGGGTAGCGATCAGATATCTATTATACCCGAAACCATTGGTAATTTGTCCAATCTACAATATCTTTATTTATATAACAATAATATAACAAAAATACCAGAAAGCATTGGTAATTTGTCCAATCTACAAACACTTTCTTTAGAAAATAATCAGATAAGAGAAGTACCAGAAAGCATTGGTAATTTGTCCAATCTGCAAAGTCTTTCTTTAGATAATAATCAGATAAGAGAAATACCAGTAACCATTGGTAATTTGACCAATCTAGAATATCTTTATTTATATAACAATAATATAACAGAAATACCAGAAAGCATTGGTAATTTATCCAATCTACAAAGTCTTTGGTTGCATAACAATCAGATAAGAGAAGTACCAGAAAGCATTGGTAATTTATCCAATCTACAAGTACTTATTTTGTCTGACAATCAAATAAGAGAAGTACCAGATTCTATGGGTAATTTGACCAATCTACAAGATTTTTGGTTGCGCAACAATCCGGTAAGAGAAGTACCAGAATCTGTGAGAAATATTCCTGGATTAAATTTTAGATTATGATACTGAATAATACCCTAGAAATGAAATATTTGCTTAATTAGATGTATTATTTGATAAGTAGTTACTTATCAAATATGTTGTGTTTTGTATCTATTTTATCTTTTTTTTCAATATATCTTTCCGAATGTTATCTGAAAAAAGATAAAAATGATTGTTTTCTGATAACTAGGATCGAATCAAATGGATTTGTGTACTCCTGAACCGATATATAATTATGTATTAGGTATAGCTTTATGTTTGGGTGGTTTAATTTCTTATGTGCCCCAATATTACTCATTGATCAAATACAAAACCACCAAAGGAATAAGTGAATTGAGTTTGTTAGTTCTTAATTTATCTTCAGCTTTCTTGGCTGTCAATGCCTTGATATTTAATTGGTGGAAATTTTCATGTTATCACAATTGTTCCTTCTGGATATGTACCGGTAATCTGTTATCTTTCTATCAGATTGTCATCGGTTGGTTAGTAGTTTTTCCTCTGTATGTATTGTTTGTTAGATATAAGATTAAGGAATCTGATAGGAGGTTTATTAGAGATGGTATTTATTTGTTGGTTTATATTCTGTTTATGTTTGCCATGGTGATCATTGGTGTTTCTGACGATCTATATGACAAAAATGCTAAAAGTGTGTTGAAAATCTTTGCTTATGTCATGGGAGTCTTATCTGCCATACTATCTGTAATTATATGGGTGCCTCAGATTGTCAAACTACTTAGGACCAGATCCCAAGGTAATCTTAGTTTAGCTATGTTTTTAGTACAAACACCGGGTAATGCTGTGATTATTGGTCTTCAAATACTATACCATCAGAGTTGGTCAACATGGATCTGTTATGTGGTTGTTATGTTACAGCAAATTACCATAGTGATCATTCTGATTGTTTTCAAGTGTAGAAAAAAAGAAACAGAGGAAATATTAATTATCAATGATGACCCGGAATCTGATCTGTTACTATCTCATGGTTCCTCAAATGAATCAAATGAATCATCAAATGATAGTTCGTCAAATGAGTCGGATGACATACCACCCGATATTAAAAGAACTGTTAATGCAGTTAATAATTTTTACGAAACCAATCCTGATTATCACCTGTGGAAATTGAAAAAGTAATTCATATTTATCACATCAAAAAGATTATGAGTAAGATTGTAAGGGTAGCGACTCAGAAGGCCATCTCGGCTATTAAGTCTGCTGAGTTTTATGTGACTGACGTGGAGATTTCTAATTTGGAAGAGCTAGAGCAGTGTGCCCGAACGGTTCATCAGAAGAAGCCTAAGGCATCATTTCTATTGATGTGCGCTGCTCCTGATAGTTTATTGGTAGCAGCTGCTGGGCCCGAGCGAAGTGATTTTGATTTTGGTAATTGGATTCGTTATGTATCTACCGATTTTCACAATCCACTGTTGACTCATGGTACGGATGTGATGACAGCTAACATCCCTAAGGAAGATAATGGCTCACCTGTAATTATGTTGGAGAATGCTCGGTCAAAGGCGTTTGAGTATCTGCGAAATGAGAGTTTGCTTGAGGAGGAATCAGAGGAGGATTTTATTGGTTTTGATGATATTTGACTGCTCGCGACACTTAGTTATCACAATGATAGGAATAATATAAAATAATAACATATTGTTATTATTTCTAATTGGAGGAGCTTTGATCATCAGTAACAAATCAAAACGTAACCGCGTGCACCAGCTCCACCGTTAGGCGCCAGACGGCCACCTCCTCCACCTCCACTGCCAGTGTTTTGCACGGCGTCTTGAGCCATTGTGGGTGGCTCAGTCGATGCTGCTCCGTCTCCACCGCCGAACCCGCCACCCCCTCCACCACCCCCAACAAAGAATGGTGGATTTTGTCCACCACTACCACCAGAGCTACCGTTACCACCCTTTAAGGAATTTGCTGGTACAGTTTCACCATCAAACGGTGACGGTGTCCAGCTAAGGACGCCTTTCCCACCGAGTGATTCTGTAGAACGTCCCCCACCACCTCCACCGTACCAGCCATCACCGCCCGCACTCCCTTCGTCTATAGTGGCACCGCTACCTCCTTTACCACCAAATGCTGTTATTTTGCCAATCATGTCAACTGTGACATACGAATCTCCGCCATCCTGACCACTTTGAGCGTCAGTTATAGAAGGAATTCCTCCTGCACCGCCTTCCCCGACTTGAATAATAAGAGGTTCCGTGACTGCCTGAACATCGATACAAAAATTGGATATAATGGCACCACTTCCGCCTCCTCCTCCAGCCGCTCTTAGGTCGGGGATTAAAGGACCAGAGCCACCTCCTCCCCCTCCACCAACCAACGTTACAAATACTTTATTGACGCCGTCAGGTACAGACCACTCCGTTCTACCCTCGAGAAATTTGATGCAAGTCAAAAATCCCGATGCGCCTGTATCTCCTTTAGGACCAGTCGGACCTATGGGTCCTTCAGGACCACGGCAGCATACTTTTTTACATCCACATGACATTTAATTATATAAAATAATTAAATTTTAATTTAATATTCATTCAAAGATTTATGATCGGTTGGCAGTATTGATAAAAGCGTCGTACAGATGCATGGTAGGTAGGTTGATATTCAAAATAGGTTCACTGTCGGACCCATCAGAGTCATAAAAATAATAAGCAGAAACCTTGTGTTCCTTCTTAAGTTCAGTCAGTTCCATCTCTGGAACGTTGGTCATAATAGTATAACCGAAAGACGGTAGATGCATTGGACCCCTAATATTCACACCCTTCATCACTCCGTTAAAAACAATAATACTCCTAGGTACGGTTCTCGACATTTTCTCCTTATAACTAAGGGAAACAAAATAAAATTGTAATCAATTTTATTTATATCACATTAAAACGCAAATACTGCAGATTTCTGATCATTCGTTAAGTCGAGGACCTCTTCCTCATCATTAAAATATAACCGAACGATATTATAAGCCTCCGAATATACCTCATCATCGTCAGATTCTTGTAGCTTTTCGATAATATCCAACCCTCCAGTCTCTTCGATCCGGTCAAGATAATAAGTTAGATTACCATCTATCTTGCCATTACCTAGTAGTTTTCGGATACCCTTCAGCATATCACACGTGACAACATTTTCCATTGACATTTTCATGGTATCGAAAAACGGTTGTAGAAAGTTCATGCTAACAATATTCTTAGATTGCTTCCGATCACCCTTGATAAAAATATTTGACGCTATGTATGCGCACTCCTTCTTAATATTCCAACCATCAGTCGTAAAGATCTTGAAAATACAATCCATCATTTTAGGATGGTTCATCAGAGTCTCAATTTGGGAACCGCTGCATGCTGCAATATTACTTACCAACCAACACATATCCTTCCTATATCTAGAACGCATGGTAAGATTAGGAAGATAATCAAGAATACCTAAACTCAACACTTTTTGTGTAATATAATCTGGTCCAGTGATCAGATTACCGAAAAATCTCAGAATAGGCGCAACGATATTAGGCACTCCGCAACCCAAATAACTGAGAATCCTTTTGTTAGCTAAGGGTAGCATTTCAACCATAAGGGAATCGTTCAAATCAGCACTGACATAACTCAGTAAATAGGCGAATTCATGAACAACACTGTTGTTTTCGTTCTTCACAATGTTATGATCACAAATTTTCATCATCAGAGTGAGACATTTTTGAAAATGCTTCAACGGGCGAGGTTTATTCCTGAAGAAATTATTCAATGTCCAGATCTGTGTCTCTAGTGTGTTCACGCTCTCAGTATCCAGGGATACATCAATAATATCAATCAGCGTGTCAACCACTCCCATCTCCACCAACTTATTTCTATACTTGATATTCTCACCAACAATATTAGAAATACACCAGATGGCTTGAATGGAAACCTTCTTATCAACAGATTTCATCAGTTCGGCAGCGTATGGTGCTAATAGCGTGTTCTCGATAATAGGTCTGGCGATGTCGGATGAACCACTAAGACAATTGGTCAAAATCCATAGTGCTTCATACTGGTGATCTGGATAATCACCATAAGTAATAAATTCAACAAGTTTGGGTATGATATTGCTCTTGACGATAGAATCTAAATCAGGATTTTTTGTCCCTGAACTAAACTTTCTGATAAGAACCAATCCTTCCAATACTTGCTCAGGTTCGGTTAACCAAATCTTAACAATTCCCTCTCGGAGTTCGTTATCGACTATATCAAAATGATTGACGACAGATGTGTTACGACGCTTCTTGAGAGCCTCATGACGTTTCTGTTTGCGTAGCTGATCAGACTCCTCCAAACGCTTGAGAACAACAGTGTCCTTATCAATGGACGGTTTAAATTTACGTTCGTTTTGATTCATATTGATATTCTTATAATTATGATAATTTTTATCATTTTTATACCCCGTCAATGAAATATCATATATTATATAAATATATAACAATTAACAACGTGATTTAATTCTCTCTTTTAGCTCAAAAGCTCTGATAGCCCGACCAACACATCTCTTCTTTTTTCTAGCCAGATGAATTACATTAGCCTTCCTTCTCTGTCTATCTTTTCTAATCAATCTATCTAATTGGGTTTCAGTCAGTGGTGGTTTGGGTGCATTGTCAGCGATAGTTCCCTGAAGAAAACTCATTATTTTTACTCTACTAGACATTTGTTTATAGCAATGATTCATATTTCGAGACAAATCTATATGATATCCATGTTGAATACATACCGATTGTAATTAGTGTTCCGCCTAGAAAGGACCTGACTGGGCTGTTAAAATCATAATCCATAACCATCAATCCCAGCAGTGTGATATTTTGGCTAACAACTACCTCATGACGAGACCTATTAAGTCCCTCATACACAGCGATCTTGATCTTATTCCTATCAGTATCTCTAAATTTAGGGTTGTGCATTTCACTTTTCAGTACTCTTAATTGACTAGATGAAAAACAATAAGCCCTATCAACCTTTTTAACAACACGTCCAATCCTCATTCTCCTTTTTTTTTCAATCTCCTTTTTTCAATCTCATAAGAATAAAAACATATCAATTGTTACAAGGGATATTATGACTATTCGATAAAAAGGTGAAAACAACAATATTTTTAATAAGTCATTCTTATTAAAAATTCATCCGAATTAAGACTTTTGTCGATCCTAATATACTGGTAATAAAATTAGGGAAGTATAACTTCCTGAAATGTAAAATGTGGGAACATTTCATCCAGATTCTCTCCCTTATCGAATAAGACTATCAAGTCATTAAGAGTAGTGTTTGTGTTACTTCTTCGCGCATCTAGAAGAATATCGTGTATATATCTATATACGTTATTTATGTCAGACTTAGACTCATCATATTTCGCCATGAATTCTAATGCAGCCTTTCTGTTTTCATAGACCATTAAACCGTTAGGACGCCAATCAGACATCTCAGAAGGTTCATATGGTACCCCTGCTATCCATACCTTTGTACCTCTGGCTGGAGGCATACCACGAATTTCAAAAATAGCTCTATCAACGTCCGTGTAATAATATGGAAAACCAAATTTAACATTTGTTAATTTATTCACATTAAGATCCGCAGAATATAAAGTGCTAAATCCTCTATCTATTAAATGTATTTGTTCAATAGGACCATAATTGGCTTCAGCTAAAGGTGCTTCACGTTCTAAAACTCTTTTGTACGCACCAATACGTTCACATTCTCTTCGAAGACCACGCTCAGTACTGCATAAAGCAATTACATCTTTCGTAGACATCATACCTAATAATTTCAGAAGTATATCCTTAGGGAGAGTGTGAAAATTGGTTGTTACATATTCTATCATCTGTTGATCATCCATCTTTATTTTATTCAATAAAATAAAAATTATTATCAAATTAAATAGAAACTATTTTAGCTTGAATCGGTTTTAATCCCTTAATGATAATATGTTTAGTATTGCATCGTTTTATCTTTCTGACATTATAGTTGACAGGGATGATTGTTTGATGTTCGACAGGGTCGATATTAGTCATACTAATAAACCTAATATCACGGTAAGGTTGAGATATGAACCATCGCTGTAGTTGGTCGGTGAAGAAGCCGGTAATTAACGAATGGATGATAAACTCCTGTATAAATCTTGAATTTATCTCGATGATTTCCAATATTCCGATAATGATCACAGCTACAATGAATAGGATTCTGTTTTTGGTTGTTTCAACCCTTTCCCAACCACCTGGTCCCAATATCACATCTACGAATTTATTAGTATATAACATGAAACTATCCTCGTGAGCCTTAACTGATGTGTAAAAGATAGGAGATAATAGTGTTGTTACTATGGTTATTATGATGGATACGGAGAAATCGAAATAATGGTTACCAGTTTTTAACCTCGATATTATTAAGAAGTTGATGATAATCTTAACTACAGTAGCCACTAGGAACATGGGAATAGCATTAATCTTGTCTCTAGCATATCTACTTCGAGCGAAATTCTCATAAGCATAAGTGCCGGCGTAAGATACCAATTTGTCTTTAGTTTGTCCAAATATCATTGATGCTACGTTCAGATAAGGTCCACCAAAGAGTTGTTTGAAAGCAAATGTTCCTGCCTTCTTAACTAACTGCTTTTTAGGAATATTTTTATATGTCTTCTTAGCTACATTTTTTAATTTCTTGATATCCACAATATCCATTTTCATTCCTTATGATATTAAAAGATGGATCAATTTAATATTTTTCTTATAATAATGAAAAGACGGAATGCATTACTGGGAACATTTAACAGGTAAGTACAATTTCAATCCTAACAAGAAATACATGATTTATTTTAAGGGGTACTTTGGACCACCTACGGCGGGTCATTTTTGGGTAGTTAACCATTTGTTATCTCAGGGATATAATATAGAAGTGATAATTCACCAAATGGGTGGTGAAGGAAGACATGGTGTTCCATACTGGTTAAACAGAAAAATATGGGAAGTTTATATTGAACAATTATTACCATTTAACAGAGTTCATTTATTAAAATATGAGAGATTCAGTGATGTATATTCTTTATTGGGCGATATTGATACTTTGGTTTATGTTAGGGGTAATGAGAGTTATGATACTAAGTATATTGAGGGATCAGATATGAGAATTTATAAGGATAGGATACGGAGATTGAAACGAATTGGGGTTGATATGGATTTTTATTACATGGCTCGTCCTAAGTCTCGAAAGATATCTGCAACCAATTTTATTCACTCTCTAATTAAAACTAAATATTATGATGATCATAAGAAATATAACATTCTGAAAAGATATTTTCCAAAAAATCTGCCATATAATATGGTGGTAGCGCTAACATTCTGTTATCAGTTGATGTAGTACCATTGATTGATTTCATTTATTATAACAAAAATATCTTTAAACTCTGATCGGGATTGTTCGAGTAAAATCGGTTAAAACTCATTAAAACTGGTTAAAGCACAAAATGATTTAGGAAATATATTTCCTGTTTATATTAACAGGAAGGATGAATGATATAAGCACATTGAGAAGTGAAATCAATGCATTGAAAGATGAGATCGTGTTATTGAGAGAAGAGCTTAAAAAGAATAAGGATAAGAAGGATAAAAAAGAAAAAGAAGAACAGAACACTGTTGTATATTACAATCTCAAAGTACGAAATTCATTTGATGAAGAGTATGAGGACAAAGGAAATTTTAAATCTTTGAGAGCGGTGGCTGATCAATTAGGTATTAATAATAGCAGTGTGAGAAGAATATATAGTAAAGAATCCAAGAAACATAGAGGTCTGATCGAGATTACAGACGTCGTGTATCAATATGAGTGAATTATCTTATATCTCTTATGAAATATAAAATTGATCCTGTATCTCTAATATATGAAATTATTAAATGTCCAAATACAGTCGGTGTGACCTATGCGGAGAGTGTGACGGTAAAGGCAATAATTGTTACAATCGGTGGCGGAGATGCAAGCATTGTGGTAGGGAAGGACATGAAGATGAATTTATCGGTAACGTCTGTGATTCTTGTGATGATAACTATGCAGACTGTAAGCTATGTATGGATCGTGTATGGGCGCCAAGTTGTCAGAGTTATGGTTTTACTTGTAGCAGATGTAGGGATATCAGACGTCGTGTTTTGGCTGATGAGTTCTATTAATATTCTTTATGAATGATATAATTGATTTTTCTTTTTAATGATATTAAAAAGAAAATGGACCAGCTTAACAAGGATGAGTTGGTTTTAATTCTTTTGAAATTGGAACCATTAACTATTTATTCGTTATGTAGCATTTCTAGAAAAATATATCAGACTATTCATGATAGCAGTAATTTCTGGTTATCTATGTTGTTGAAGGATTTTCCTGATTATCTCGATTTTAATTTGAATGTGAGTTATGAAGAGATGTATAAGATTATTTATGGACTATCGTTTATTAAAATGTTTTTTTATGACTCGTATTCTCCATTGGATATGTATAAGATGGAAGATCTTGATCTGATTAATGTGGATATGGACACTTTACCAAGATCTGTTGGTTATATGACCAATCTTGAAAATCTTTATTTGAGTATCAATACATTGACAAAATTACCAGAATCTATCGGTAATTTGACTGGTTTATCAGGGCTTTATCTGACTAAAAATCGTATAAGAGAATTACCAGAATCTATCGGTAATTTAACTAATTTGAGATATCTAGATTTGGGTAGTAATCGTCTAACAATCTTACCAAATTCATTTTGCCATTTGACAAATCTCGAATATTTGTGGTTACAAGGGAATCAATTGGTAGCACTACCAGATGGTTTTGGTACTATGACGAAGCTTAACAAATTATGGTTGAATGCCAATCAATTAGAAACTTTACCAAAATCTTTTAGTAAACTAACTAACTTGAATATGTTGCATGTTGATGATAGATTAATTGACCAGTTGTCGAAACACCATCGTAAGATTTGTCTGCATTAACACTTATCATATATTATAGGTAATGATATATGATTATTTTTGGTACGGTTGCAGTTCAACTATTTCATACATATCTTCTGTTGTGGGGTCCCAACCCAAATTCCAACAGACATCAGCATCTAACTGATACGCTTGATTATAAAAGTCTAGATAATCTTGCAAGGTTTTGTTGGGTTTCTTCATATATGTCATAAATAGTTCCCTTACCTCAAAATCTTCATACCACCATAATAGTTTTGCATAATATAACTCACCAACCGGGTTGTTAATATAATCGATAATGGATTGTTTAACTACTTCATTAGTATCGTAAGTACAATCATTGATGAATAGTTTTTCGTAATGTTTTAGGACATAAGATTCGACATCAGAAAGTGATTCAAAACAGATCTTTATTAATTTGGCAGTGCCATTACCGACCGATCTGTTGGGTATGAATGCAACATACATGGTTTTCTATATCGTTCGATATAGAAAAAATATCAATTGTTCATTAACGATTTTAAATAATCAATAACCTCTGTACGGCCTTTCTCTTGAGCCCAAGTCAAAGCCGATGGATCGGAAGGACCACTTGCATAAATATTACAACCTTGAGATACAAAGTATTTAACTATATCCAATTTACCCTTACGACAAGCAAACCTAAGAGGGTATTCATTCCATATGTGAATATCAGATCCTTTTTCAGTTAAGTATTTAACTACTTCTAAATTACCTTTACTAATAGCAGCTCTCATAGGAAATTCTCCAGCATAAAACAAATATCTTCCTCGTTCTGTGAACAATCTGATCAAATTCATATCACCATAATATGCAGCAAAGACTACCATCGCATCCTTATCTTTGTGATTTACATGTCTATATATGTGACTATAACAGAGTTGAAAATAATTAGGTTCTTCATTAGTAATAACATAATTGTTCTTCCATATAATATAACCAAATTCATCGTATATGATTTTTAGGTCATTAGTCTCAAACTCCTTCCCTATCTTAAACACATTATAATCATGTGACAGTTTCGTTAACCAAAACTCATTTTTCTTTACCATATCATAAAATTTTCTACATAAGATACTAATTAGTGACACATCAGTTCTAATTAATATGGATAGCAATAAATCCTTTGGTAAATCATCAAAACTCATTTTTATACATCTGATGATATATAAAAATATCAATTATTAATGTTTAATAATTATTAACAACCCATCATCCACCATGTGTTTCAACAGGTTGTCTATGTTTTGTTGAATATAAACAAATACACTAATAGGTTGTAAGGACACACAATGTAAGTAGTCATATCTCGACATAATACTGTCATTACTTAAGACCAATAATTGTTCAATAGCGTTGTTCCGTATGCTATCATGTATGTTAATTATGTGTCGCATTAAGTCCCCCTTGGGTGTTATTTTATATAGAGGTTCTGGATATCTAAATGCTATCATGTAATTCTTGGTCAGATGACTTTGATATCTTTTGGTGTATTTCTCTACCATACGTTTAGTAGTTTTGCACAATCGTCTGAACATAAAAAGATCGGCTGTAATAGATATCCCGATAGTCTTTTTATATTTGGCAATATCCTTACTAACATATGGATTGTTTTTACCATAAGTGTTCAAATTAAAATCTTTCCCTGACCACAAATGCTGAAATATTTTCCACCAGATATCAACAGGCAAATCCATTTTATATATCATGGGATATATAAAAAATATCAATTATTATTGCTTAACGATATTGAGCTTAACGACTTTCTTAACTGGTGTCACTATATTTAACCGAGGTACATTTTTAGGATTTAACTTGGTTACCATCTTGTTAGCCCATTCCTTAGCTTTATTAGTATTCAGATCTGAAGGATTAACAATATTTAGTTTAGCCGGTCGAAGTTTAGGAATATCAGAGACTCGAACCAACTTCTTAATATCTTTCAAATATTCTTGTTTAGCTTTAATTAGCTTCAACATCATTTTGATAGGTTCGCCACTGACGCGAGTTACCAATCTTTTTCGCTTTTTGATATGGAAAGATACCAACGGTTTAATGATCTTTTGCATCTCCTTCACACCCATTAGATGATTAATAACCATACCCTTATCATACTTAAACTTTGCCAATAGCTGAACCACTTGAATTTCATAACCCTTAGCTTTCAAAGCATTGATAACCTTAGTTCGATCGATGTCCAAATACTTATCAGCCAGCTCTTTCAACTCCGTCTTATAACCGATTTGGAAGAGTTGCTTCTGAATACAATTCATCAAAGCCTTCTCCAAATAATACTCATAATCGATATGTTCCGGATTGTCAGACTCTAATCTCTCCAGATAAGTCGATGGTAATCTCATTTTATATCCCAATAACTGTTGCCCTTCCACACCGTGACTCTTAACTATTAGATATTCCAATCTCTCACCCGGTGTGGCTGGCTTACCAATCTTACATAGTTCGTCAGAGAAGATCTTCATACAATAACTCTTATTTTTATAATGAGCACCTAATCCCTTAATAAAAATTAAATCCTCCCAAGGTATTTCTCTTCTAACCAATTTCAAACATAACTCAACAATGAAATTAAAAGTGTCCATCAACGGTTCTCTCCATAACACTTTCATAGCCGTGTCGATATATGCATCACGCTTGTACTGACAATTATCACGACGTGCTGGTGCCACACCTTTGAACTTCAACTTATCACGACCCATAACTGGTGTACCATCCCTGTTCATCTTAACACAAATATACATCTTCTTCTTGATGCACAACATGGTGTGATAAACCTCCTCATCTTCTACTAGCATCGGAGGTGGGAACAATTTAGATAGCCTTTCTGCCTCAACTTTCGCCATTGCGTAGGCTTGAGTTGGATCTTTTATGCCAATATCAGGCATACTACTGTCGGTATCTCCATATATGACCTTGTTCCCTCTCGACTCCGTGTCAGCATTTACCATTTTGATTGACTCACGAGCTCTAGCCGTAACACATGCTGCACCCTCAGGGAGAGGAATTTTACCTCCCGCCTGAGCTCCCAAGGCACCATACATACTGTTAGCTGAGACTTTAACTGCCAATTGTCTCTGTTCCAAAACTCGCCATTCAACAGAATTAGGATCTAACTGTTTCTGCCTTCTCCTAACTGCATCACGTTCTTCAATAAGCTTAACCAACAACCGAGGTAAAATACCCAATTGATGTTCTTGCTTGATAAACTTATATCTGTAATGAACAGTCTCTACTATCTTCTCATTGCTGTTATTATTATTATTATTATCATCATCGAGATCCATATCATCCTTTTCATAATCATCAGTCTTATCAACCTCTTCATCCCACTCAATAACATGACACATCTCGTCTGGAATCTGGTCCATCATCTCTGGTGGTACAAAACTTCGAGGGCAGATATTGTAAGCAATCATGATCGTGGGATATAGCGATTTGAAATCTAATACCGGAATATAATGATAAATACCCGGATTAGGATCGAAGACAAAACCACCGCTGTAGTCCATCTTGGGTACAATTCTTTCGTCGATAACAATATTATCAGTTGATGCCTCATTATATACCTGAGACAGAACTCTTAGCTGCTGACCTCTAGTGAACAACTCTACTGGTGTGACGCCTACTACATTAGACATCTCTACTAAAGCGATCCAACAATTAATCTTATCAAATAGATCAACTACCAAATCCGAATCGACAACACAATAATTTACTACTTTTGTCATTTCAGAGAGGGCGTACTGTTTCAGAGTTATCTGAGGGATGTTATCGGGATCGATGATGAACTCTTTATCTTCAGTCTCCATGAATTGATGTAGGTGAAGATACTTGTATAAATCTCGTACCGAATAAATATCGTGTTCTCTACCAATCATTCCCTTACATTCGATCATATAATCATAAAGGGAAATATCCGGGTTCTTGTCTGCAGCCAGATTGAGCTCATAAGTCTCGAACATCTCTTTAGCCGTGATGGGATGCTTAGTTCTACCTAGGAAATAATTACTGACAAATCCTAAGTTATAAAGGTTAAGCTTAAAATCACGTTTAATGACTGGTAACAGATCAATGAAAATCCTACCATCAGCTTCCAACATGTTAATCTCATTATGACCATAACCACTAGAACCCCAAGAAAAAGATTGCATCTCAGTTTTAGTGTTAATCAAACGCCCCATAGGTTTCCACTCTCTCAACCGACGCTTGATTCGAGTATCAATAAATGGAATATCGTAGCCGAAGATATTATAACCGGTAACAATTTCGGGATCATGTTTAATAACTAGATCTGTCATGGTATCAAAACCTTCTATCTCGGATTTAACCCTAATAACTTCAGCATACTCTGTGGGATTACAATCACCATATAAAATAATGTATTTCTTTCGACTTGAAGGATCACCAACTCGTTGAAAAACACAAGATATCATATATGCGACATGTTTAGATGCATATGGATCGGGTAAGGCTTTGTGTTTATCGGAATAAGTCTCAATATCAAATGACATTAATGTAGGTTGAGTTACCCATGAACTAGTTAATTCTGCTGCAATACCGTTCATAGTTGATCTATCGACCACATATTCATTCTCTACCGTTGAGATCTTATCTTCACCTCTAGCCTTAACGCCTTCGATATTAAACCACTGACAATACATAATCTTTCTCAATGTCAATAGCTTACGAACGATAGGGATCTTAGTTTCCCAAACCTTACAGGCCACTTTACCGATATCTTTAACATTCAATGGTTTAGAAAGTCTCTTCTTGCACTCATTCATACCTTTGGCACTGTTGAAAAGTAAGACTAACATTGGGTACTTCTTTCCTCCACGATAGTAATAAAACTTTTCACACTGCTTAAAGAGACAATTATATGGTTTGTCTTCACCTAGCATCCAACAAATAGTTTCATAAACTTGTTGAGCTTTATACCCAGTCCAATTTGTTCTTCTGTTGCCGACAAATAGTGGTAATTCGACGAAACAAAAAGCCGGAAAATCGTGAAATCTTAATAGGTACGGTTTAGAATCCCTGTCTAAGGCCCAACAATGAATTACTAAATGTCCATTTTCGTCACATTTGTCATAATCTTTCACCTTCCAATCATAGGCGTGCACAGTTATTTTTTCTACCACATTGATTTCTTTTGGTGAATTATTAACTGATTGATTGTCTGGAGCCGGAGAAAGAGCAGACATGTGAAATATTTTGAACTCTACCGTAACTATTATTATTGCATCATTTTTGATAGTTTCTGTTATCAGAAATGATATTGGTATCAATGATCGATCAATGGGTAATTACATAGTGTATTAACACCCTGGGTACTGGTTTGAGCATTGTTCCAATCAGCTATTCTAAAATAATCGGAAGCTAATACACCACAAATAGGTTGGGTATTTTTGAGATTATCTATACTATCATCAATCAGCACAGTGTCTCCTATTTTAATAACATCCTGAAGACCCAAGTTCATAGTCATTACCGTGATATGTTGTTGTTTTCCCTGTAATTTCATATAACCGTATTTATTAAAAGTAGAACTAGCCACAACAGTACTAGAATTGAAGGGGTTAGGAATCTCCATCTTTTCAAAAGCGTATCTCATCATACCCAATATCAAACTATCCTGCTCTATCATACTGGCAATACCAAATATGATATCAGATCTGTGATTGGTAATGTATGTAATAAAATACTTAATATCTCTCCAAGTGGGCATGATTGTGTCTAAATCGATGTTGTTTCGTGATAGTATGGAATACCATGATTCTTCGGTCAGGGGCCCTTTAGGTTGGACATTCTTTCGGTATTCTTCCTTATAATTTTTCAATAAGCTATTGATATCCTTTTTATCCAAACTTAGAGTTTTATGAAAATCAAAGACTATTAGTCGTGGGAACATTTTTATTAATAATAGAAATGATTTATTTTTTAATCTGAGAATATGGATAAATGACAGGCAACTATGAACGATATGTATTTCTCGAGAGAATTATGAAA
>JABAOH010003192.1_pt2 | contig 29803 bp, 30 predicted proteins | sample 7062181 | NCBI WGS metagenome assembly JABAOH01 (sample SAMN14538630, study PRJNA623070) | marine sediment metagenome | biome: marine biome [ENVO:00000428]; feature: marine pelagic biome [ENVO:01000023]; material: deep marine sediment [ENVO:00002113]; isolation source: pool of 5 deep marine...
AGGTATCGAATGTTTGACATTATGTTGCTGTGGTGCCACAGTCACATAAACTTAAGAAGAAATACGAAGACGTATGTCAGACAAGTATGCGAGCGTGTTATGCTCATGCCACCTATTGAAGCTAATTCTTCAAGACTAAGTAAGTTAAAGGAGAAGGCAATCCGTCTTAGAAAAGAGATTCCAAAACTCAATGGTGAACTGAAGAAGACAGCAACAGAAACCTACTCTAAATTGGTTGATGAGATTATACGCCTCGAACAAATAGAGAAACCCCTCTATCTGTCAAGATACGAGTGATAAGACGCGCGCATATAGATGCACTCAAAGAAAACTCTAAGCCGAAAACCGCTGTAGGAAAACTCAAGCTCGAAAGGGTTGTAGACTGCGCGCGCTGGGATTAAGGACTCCTATGTTTTTCTTTGTAACACTTGTTTGTGCAAAATTATAAGAGGGAAGTGCTAAATACCATATGAAGGATAAAGATTGGCTAAGGAAAAGGTGATCAAAGCACTTTTAAACTTTGGCTTAACCAACGATGAGGCGGAAGCCTACATCTTCCTCCTAAAGGCAGGGGCGTGTGCGGCCGGTAATCTTGCTAGTAAACTTAGGATCAACAGGATGAAGGCTTATAGAATACTGAGGGCTTTGGAGGAAAGAGGCGTAGTGGAGGCCGTTGTTGGACGCCCTGTAAGGTTCGTAGCTATGCCCGTGGAGAAAGTGATTAACCAGCTTATAGAAGACGAGAAAATGAAGATTTTAGGAATGGAAAAAAAAGGAAAGGAGATTATAGAATATTCGAAGAACCTCCGAAATAGGGTTGAGGTTTTGGAGGAGCCAAGGTTCCGCATCCTTCAGGGTCGGAAGCAGATATACGAATTTCTACTTCAGATGTTTAAAAGAGCCGAAGCAAAGATCTGTATCATAACTACAAGAAATGATCTACAACGTTTCTCCTACTATGGCATAGACGACAAGTTAAAGAGCTTATACCGCTTGGATAAGAAGATACTTACCCAAATAAACCACCACGAGCTAGAAGCAGTGGAGAATTACTTGGACTTTGCTGAAGCGCGCCATGTTGCCCTGCCAGCAACTATAAGGTTTGTTATCGTTGATGAAAGTGAAATTCTAAGCACTTTTGCTATGGACGACTCTATGAGTATGAGTACTGAAAAAGACACCGGCCTCTGGACTAATGCTAGCAACTACGTACAGGCCATGAAAACATTTTTTGACTCTTTGTGGAGGGTGGCACCAGACGCCAGAGAAGTCTTAGATGCTGCAAAGGCAGGTAAGGCTCCTGAACAGATCACGATAATGCGAACCCGAGAGGAATATAACAAAACCTTTAGTACCATGATAGAATCGAGTGATGAAGAAGTCATCATGATGACGCTAAAACATATAAAGGGAATGCCGTTGACCATCCCAGACTTGGAGGCAGCCTCAGACCGAGGCGTTAGGATAAAGCTTCTAACCCGGGTCGAGTTAGAAAGCCTTTCGGACATAAACCAGCTCTTAAAATATGCCCAGGTTAGGCACAACGCAACGGCGCCAGAACTTCAACTATTGATTGTGGATAGAAGGGAAGTGCTAGCAAATATTCCGCACCTGAAAACCTTTGGATATTCCACTTGGTCCAACCAAAAGCCTCACGTTCAAACCATGATACAAGTATTCGAAAGCAACTGGATTAGTAGTGTTCCCGCCCAAAAAATCCTTCAGAAGCTCACTACTCAAGACAAGCTTATAAAAGGCCTAAAACTCGCCAAAAGATACTTACAGTCATCAGGCTGGACTGTAAATGTTCCCGGGCAAATAACCAGCGAAACGGGGACAAAACGTTCATTCAGCCTGGTCGCAAAGCACAAAGATCAACCTATTGGACCCCTCATCCTAGACCTGCTGGTTCACGAAGACGCAATAGGCCAGATAGCAAAGCTCAACGCCACAGCCATGGACGTAACGCCAGCCTTGAAGATTCTAGCTTCAGCTAGACCCTTTTACAAAGAAGAATCTATGCTGACAGACCTATACGGCATCAAGCTAATCTACGCAATGGACGCCAAAAATTTAGCCACAAAGATAGTGAACGAAGCAAACCGAGTCTTGGAGAAATAGGCCTGGGCCAAATGCATCAATTATTGCGCTTTCCTCTTGCCTAATGCGCGTTAATCAGAAATCGTGTCAACATCTGCATTGATTAATTTTGTTAGGACTTCGAAGATGTAATTCTGGATTTTCGTTTCCGAGAATTTTAAGAGAAGGAGAGAACGATAACTTCGAGAAAGCCGTGGTCGTAGGAACGTTGCTGACTTCTCTTCTTCTCCAACTCGTCTGGGCGCAGATTAACATTTAGCTGCTCCAATTTCTTTCTGGGATTTCTCTGAAGGCGCCTTCGACTCCAACTACCTTTCCGTCCCTGACCGTGGAAGGAGCGTTGACCTAGGAACCATCTCCCCTAGCAGTTCTGTCGCGCGTGCGGTTCTCTGAGTTCCACGTATCTGAGGAAATCTGTGCTGTAGGCCATCACCATTTCTAGCAGTAGCTCTCCGCAGTTGGTAAGGTCTAAGGCTTCTTTTCGGACTTCAGATCTGAGTCTTCTGACGGCTTCGATGTACAGCCCTACGATCCAGTCGAGAGGTATCTTCTCTTTGAAGAGTTCCTTCCCGAGTTGAGATGCTTGGTACCTGACCTCCTCGAAAGTGTCCAGTGTGTGTCCGCTCTTCATGTATGACTTGAAGAGTTCAACCAGTTTTTCTACGTATTTTTCTCTGATCGCCATCACTACGTCTCCACTGCGATGAGTATGGTAGCGTCGTCTGTCTCTTTTCCCCACTGATCAATTACCTGCTCGGCTACTCGTTGCGGGTCTCGTCGAAGATGAGGATACTTGGAGAGATCTAATATGCTGGATATGCCGTCGGAGTAGAGTATTACGACGCCCGCAGGGTCGTATGGATACTCGACCCTACGGACTTTTCTCAGATTATATCCCACAATGCCCGCAGTTGAAAGGGGATGTCTGGACCGTTTATTCAGGATCCGCATCTCTACGTTGCCGACGCCGCAGCAGGAGAACCGGCTAGTATTCCTGTCGATTCGAACCAGCCCAATGGCCACGCCCCTCGTCTTTCTAATATGCCTGTCGCAGCCCCTGATGATCTCCTCGACGTCTTCGGCGGCGTGGGCTTCCACGTATTCCCGGGCCTTCTGTGAGGCCCTGTACGCTTCACCACCGTGGCCAAGCCCATCTATGACCGCCATCAAAGCCTGCCCCTTCCATTCCGCGAAAAGGTAGGCGTCACCATTAGTTTCCACATTATTTACGGGTCTAGACACAACTCCTAGCCTCACCCATCTCACCTTCGAAGCCCGCCTGGGAGCCATTTCCTCATGGTCACCTTGGTCCCCACGTTACTCGACTCGATGTTAAGCTCATCCATCAGCCTCTTGGCGCCTCCTAAGCCTAGGCCGAGGGCGCCGATTGAAGAATAGCCGTCTTTCATGGCTTGCTCTATGTTTGACATGCCCTGTCCTTGGTCAACGATCACTATTTCTAAGCCTTTCCGGTTGAGAGTGCGAAGGGTCATTTTTCCACCGCCACCGTGAATCAAGGCATTTCTGGCGATCTCGGAAACTGCTGTTGCGATGCGCGTCTGATCGACTACTTCGAAGCCGAGCGTCTCAGCCAGGGCTCTAGCCCTCGCCCGTGCTTTGATGACGTCGAAGCCTTCTTTTATTTCGACATCTACCAACTCTTCTTTAGACAATTCGATTAGCGGCTCCTTTGGGTGCGCAGGTACTCCAAGGCTAAATCAAGGTTGAGAAGTGGGTGAACTTGCCCCAATGAGACTCCCATCTCTACCATTATTATCGCCACCTCTGGCCTCAAGCCGATCACCACGACTTCTATGCCTAGAAGAACTGCTGAATCGGCGATTTCGCCGATAGTTCGTCCCATAAAGCTGTCCACGATGTCAATCCTGCTCAGGTCCATGATAAGACCGTTGATTTTGGTCTCCTTGAGTCTTCTGAGAACGTCATCTTTAAACCGGGTAGCTGTGAGGTCGTGCATTGCTTCCTGAGGGCATGTTAAAAGGAAGTCCTCGATCTCTATGAAGGATGTCCTACCGGCCTCTTCCAAGAGCTATCACTACCGCGGGCGCCTTAGGATTTCTTTTCTACCTTCAACTTCAAGATTTCGAAGGCGTGTCTAATGCCCTCCCTGAGTTCTCGAAGTGTGTGGGCTCTGAACGTGATTCCCAGCTTCACGATGATGGATGCGATCTCGGGGCTTAGGCCTGTGATGATGGCTTCTGCGCCCATTAGCCGGGCGGCCTCAATCGCCTGTATGAGACGATTGGCCGTGCCTGTGTCCATGACCTGTATGGCCGTCAAGTCTACGAGGACGACCCTTGCATTGTGTCTCCGTATGGCGTTCAGCATGTCTGTGGCGAACTTCGCCATCCGTTGCGTGTCGAGAATTCCCTGCAGGGGGAAGGCGATCAGGTTTTCCCAGACCATAATCATGGGATTCGAGAACTCGAGGGCTGCTGCCTGTTCTTTTATTATTTTCTCTCGGGTTGCCACGAAACTTTCGAAGGTGTACAGGGCCAGTTTGTCGATGAGACTGCCAAAAATCATAATTTCAGCAGCCATCTTCTTGGGCTCCTTGACGTGTTGCCCTATGTACTTGTTCACGGCTTCCTTGAAGCTCATGATGAAGAAAGAGGTCTCCGTGGGACTGAATCCCTGCTCAGCCCTGCTGGCGCTGATTTTCCCAAGCATTGTCACCAGCTTTTGATACTCCGGGCGGGTGATGTCCTCGAAGTTCTCTGAGCTGATAGCCGTCACAAATTCGGTCACGAAAGACCCGGTCTGTTCATCGAATTGAGCGACGGTCATCAGCTTGAAGGTGCGGTCGCCGATCCCGCGGATGTTTTCCTTCCAAGTCTCCAAAAGATGCTCACGTTTCTCCTTCAGAAACTGAGCGGTGTTTAATCTCAATTTCAAATCACCATCCATGTTTGATATTTACATATACATCATATATATATGCGAGAGCATTCTCAATTATGTCGCCAATTATATTTATAACTAACTCAAATGCGGACACCAACCTCTAAAACTCGCAGTGAGAGTTGTTTGTAACGTTTGTTCGTACAAAAATTAATTATCGACAACGATACATCTTTCGAGTGCAATATATCTTCTAACGAGACGGAAGTTATGGCTGATAAAACAGATATAGATGAGATGGTACGGACTCTCGCCGATTTCCCCGAAGACTCGCGGAAAAAGGTGATTCTAGATCATCTTAAAACGATTGCGGTCCAACCTGAAGAGCAGAGAGTCGAATCTGTAAAGGCTATGATACTCGCAGTCTCCAAGCTAGACCCAAAGAAAAAGAAGGAATTCATAAGAACACGAACCAACGCATTAATAGAGGCCCCTGCACAAGTGAGGCAAACTATTCAGAATGCAACGGTGAGCGCAGGAACACAGGTTCCAGCAGAAGTTAACCAATCTGACATGATGAACACCTTGGAAGCATACATGCAATGGTCCAAAGAGAGGCATCAGAAGTTCGTGGATAATCTTGCAGGAGTCTTTCTAATCCTATGCCCCCAGCTCCTCAAAAACCATTGTATGGAATGCTCATTGGACTGGTTATAGTTCCTATCGGAACCAATCTATTGCGGCTTTCTTAGCCCTGGTTTGCTCGTGAATGTCTTCAAGTACCTTCTTTCCCGTCCATACGGGTGATCTCCGCTTCCTTCGAGCTCTCGCTGATCATCTCCAAGAAAGCCCCACTAAAATCGGGTCATGATCTCGATTCTTTGTCTTTCTATCTTGGACGCCAGCCTTATATCACGCGCGCAGTCTTAGGATTTGGAAATGAAAGCCTTAAATTTATGTGACCTAGATATTACACTGACAGTAACTCCTAATCAGAGTGATCTATCTTGCTTTCTTTAAACGAGAACGCTGAGATGTTGTCTGATTTCGGGCTCACCCATAATCAGGCAAAGGTGTACATAGCTATAGCTAGACTGAGGTTGGCTACAGTCAGCCAAATTTCAAAAGTGTCGAAGGTGCGCCGGGAAGATGTCTACAGAATATTGCCGAAGCTGGAAAAAATGGGATTAGTTGAAAAATTGTTGGGAAAACCGACCAGAATTAGAGCCATGCCCGTGGAAGAGGGGCTTCCCATTCTAATCAAACAGAAAGAAGATGCATTCCGCGAGAGAATGTCCCGATTGAAAGCTAAAACAGAAACGATTTTGACGCATTTCGCGCGTGTGCCGCGACTGGAAGTGGAAGAAAAAGCTAATTTCGCGCTGCTCACGAATCGAGAAACCATAATGGGTAGAATGCTGGCTATGACAAAAAAGGCTGAAAAAGAATTTGACATTGTATTCTCTAGAAGACAGCTCATGCAATTCATACATACTTTCGCTGAACAACTCAAGAGGACCATAAAGAAAGGGGTAAAGATTCGGATAATATCGGAAGAACCCGAGTATGAAGACTCCCTTCCAAGAGTTATGGAAGAGAGTATATCACCTGGAAACTCTATCGACTTAAGATATACAGATCTGCCCTCAACTCATTACATGATCGTTGATTTCACAGATGTTCTGATCGCAACCACCACAGAGGGAAACATGGCAGAAAATCCTTGTCTGTGGACAAACAGCGACAGCCTCAAGGCAGTCTTTCAGGGAGATTTTGAAAGCCTTTGGCGTAATTCCATGAGCTGGAAGACTATTGAAAAAATTGCTGTTCATGAGAAGATGATTCGTTTTATGGAACAATTGAGACCCACAAACCATCTGATATTCGTGTACGATTCTCCAGAAGCCAAATACAACGTCCTTTTCACCTACCTCAAAGTTGGACTAGAAAAGGAAGAAGCTGGAATATATGTGACCGGTGATGAGACCCCAAGCCAAATAAGAGAAGCCATGAAGGAGTTTGACATCCAAGTGGAAAAATACGAAAAAACAGGCGCTTTACGCATCTCTAGATACGAGGACATTTACCTTGCAGATGGAGAATTAGATGTGGCCACCACGATGAAATCATGGAACACACTTTACAATAGAGCCTTAAAAAACGGCTTTAAGGGATTAAGAGTCACTGGAGAAACTGCATGGTTCTTCAAAAGCAAACTAATCCCAGAACTAATAGAATATGAAAAATCATTACACAGAGTTATGGACATCCCAATGATTGCCATCTGCGCCTACAACGCCAAAATGCTAAACAGAAGCAAAGACACAATAAACATATACACTGAATTGACCAGAGCTCATGGCACAGTCCTGTTCACAGGAATAGACCGAAGACTGGGAAGAATGGAGATCAGGAAAATATAGACTCTTTTCATGGAAGCTTGATGCCCGGAGGACCCTACATAATCTTCCCACTACCTGATGCTCGCGCAAATCTTTCAAGTGCAATTAGAAAAGAGATAACGTAATTCCCCGATTGCCAATTCACCCAGTATTCTCAATAACAAAATAAGTGAAAGCCCCATGCTCAAAATTGTTTTTGGCACCGATGGTTGGCGCGCCGTTATAGGCAGAGACTTCACGCCTTACAATGTTAGAGTTGTCGCTCAAGCTATTGCCGATCATCTAAGGGTTTCTGATCGGAACTCATAAACTCACCATCAACAGTATGTTTCGTGAAAGATAATGATATTTATCTGTTTTCTGAAACTAACGTACTCGCTTTTTTGATCATTAACTCAAGAGGTTCTCCAGGGATAGCTGTTTCTCTTCTGAGTTCTTCTGGATTTTTTGCCGCTAGCTGTTTCAGCAGAATTACTCCAGCAGATGCCAATTTTTCTTTGGTCAAGGCGCTTAAACCCCTGAGATATGTTATGGGATATAGTTTCTTTTCTTCAATCATGGTCTGCAAGTCATTGTTCGGGGGAGAACTCCACCCTATGTGATGAATTCCTCTGCATTTCGAGTAATGTTTAGCGTGTTCTGAGAGTTTAGTGTTGCAGACTATCATTGCCCTGTCTATTCTCAATTTGTTCAATCCAAGTCTGAATCCTTCCGTGACGTCTTCGAATACAGCTCTTGCAACGCGGCTTGCATCTAAGCCCGTTGGAGTATGGTAGTTGAAATGGTGCTTCACTTCTACAATGTATGTCTCACCGTTTTTTGCAGCGACAGCGTCGACTTCATGTTCTACGCATTTTCCTTTTATAACTTGGTTTGGAATAACTTCATAATCGTGTTCGCTCAGCAAAATCTGGATGTAGCGTTCAAAGTCGGGCGCTGGTTTCATCAAACTCAAAGCTTTTCGCAAATCAGTTTGTAGTTTAATAGCGGGTATATACCTGCTCAACTGTCTAAAAATCATCCGAAGAATTTTCCTTGTTTCTATGCCATCGTATATGTTCTTTTCAATTTTTTCGGCAATCGTCTCAGCTATATCTCTAGTAGCACCCATTCTGAGACAAGTTCTCACAATTTTGCTTTTGTCAAACAACTGTTTCGTTCCATCGGCCTTCGTAACGGAAACAGCCAAAACTATCTACCGAAAGTTTATAGTGCGTTTGTCCGCTAAAAGAATGATCATCCATACAGGTGTGGATTATTGTTAGAATTAGTTCAAATAACTGCCGAAAAAATAAAAAAGCTTAAAGTTCAAGGCGCGAGGAACGTTGCCATAGCGGCCATTAAAGCGGCAGAAACTTTAGCGAAGGAAACAAAGGCGAAGAATAAGGAGGAATTTTTGAAGGAACTTTCACAAGCGAAGAAAATTCTTTTTGCTTCAAGAGAGACGGAACCCCTCATGAGAAACGCTGTTCGATGGATAACAAGTCAAGTCGAAAGAAGCAGAAAGGAAAAATTTCCGGAGCTAGCCGAAATAGTCTTCTCGGCTTCGCAAAAATTTCTAAAGACGCTCGAAGATTCTAAAGAGAAAATTGCTGAAATTGGGGCAAGAAGAATTCGGAACAATTCGGTGGTTCTCACTCATTGCCACTCTTCTACTGTTACTCACGTGCTGAACAAGGCCAAATCGGAAGGAAAATCCTTCGAAATCATCTGCACTGAGACCAGACCCCTTTTTCAAGGAAGAATCACAGCGAAAGAAATGTTGGAATTAGGCGTGAGCACAACTTTGATTGCGGATTCAGCCGCACGCTTTTTTATGAACCAAGCTGACTTGGTAGTTGTTGGAGCCGATGCGATAACCTCTGAAGGAAACGTTATAAACAAGATTGGAACAAGCATGATAGCCCTCGTGGCTCAAGAAGCCAGAACACCTTTCTACGTTGTTTCCGAACTCTTGAAGTTCGACCCAGCAACTATCTACGGAGATTATGAAAAGATAGAAGAAAGAAATCCAAACGAAATCTGGAAAACTCCTCCGAAGAACTTGGTCATAAGAAATCCAGCCTTTGATGTAACAAGGAGAGATTTTATTCATGGCATAATATGCGAAGAAGGGATTATTTCTCCTCACTCAGTAGTTGAAGTTGTGCGCAGAAAACACCCGTGGGTTTTCGAGTAGCCAAGCTACTACGCCTTCTGTCTCCACATCTTCAATGCAATCTCAAGTTCCGAATTTGTTTTCGCATATTCACTTAAGGGCACGCCATCTAGAGTCGCTTCTACTGCTTGTCTCATGGCTTTTGCCCCTGCAACCGTTCCATCTCTATGACCGTGGATCCCTCCACCAGCTTGGATAATAAAGTCTTTCCCGAAAAACGCCACCAGGTCTGGAACTAGTCCTGGATGTAGGCCGCCTGAAGCAACCGGGAAAACTCGCTTTAAACCATCCATTTCCTCTTTTAATGCTTCACAGTTCTTCTCCACTTCCTCTCTTGTTTCAAACATTTTTCCAACAACTGTGCCCACGTGAAGTTGATCTATACCTACTATCCTGACTAGTTTCGCTATTACTTGCATAGCGATTCCATGCTTAGGATTTTTGGTGAACGCTGCATGCCCAGCCCTGTGAGCGTGGATGACAAGGTCAAAATCCTGTTCGCGTAGCGTCTGCATCGCGGAAAAACCACAGGTCAAAATGTCAATCATGACGTATTCTCCACCATGGTCGACAACAGACTCAGCTCGTCTCAGCATCTGCTTCGTTTCCGTTGTGACGTTGACCATGTAAACCTTTCTTTCACCAGTTTCTTCTTCGGCTTTGTCTCTACTCTCTAAAGTTCTATTGACACGATCTTCAAATGGATCAAACCTTTGACTACTCAAGTTCTCATCATCCTTTACCATGTCGCATCCTCCAATCCAAGCTTCAAAAGCAACTTGTGCATGATCCAGCGTTCTCAACCCAAGCTTGGGTTTAATTATCGTCCCAACTAGCGGCCGGTCATAAACCTTCAAAAGCTTTCGGACTCCATTAACACCATATTTTGGCCCCTCAAAGCTTCTTATAAGTTCTGAGGGAAAGCGGATGTCATCAAGGCGTAAGTTCTTGAGAGTTCTCAATCCGAAGACATTTCCAGAAACACTACTCAATATGTTGGGCATATTTCTCGGCTCGAAAAGCTCAATTGGATAAGCTATTTCCACGCAATTTGTTTCCATACTGAAGACGCGAGCAGCCAATTTCTCAACGTAAGGTTTCACTGTTGTTAGCTCCGTCCATGTTCCTATCGAACTTTCGGCAGCAACTCCACCTGCAGCTTCTTCCAAGCTAACGCCATCTGGTTCAACGTAGAACGTACAAACAACATCCGTTGCTTTAGGCTCATATCTCAAATCTACAAAATCTACGTATCTCAACCTACTCGAACCTCTCAGTATTAACGATTAAATTAGCCTTCTTAAAGCCTTTAATCGCTGACTTACCTTACTTCTTGACCAAGAGTGAGCTTGAATGGAGCTTAAAGCAAGACTCTTAGACATTCATGCTGGCGGAAGAAGAATCGCCATATTGGACGATGAAACCGCGAGTCTTATGGGAGTACATTCTTCAGACAGGGTGAAGATAACATACAAAAAGGAGGAATTAATCGCCATCGTCAACATCGCTACCAACTTCCCGGTTAACTATATAGGACTTTACCAAGAAATCTCAACAAAGCTTGGAATAAAAGACAGAGAAGCCATTGAAGTCCAACCTGCAGAGGGACCACAAGCGCTCAATTATGTTCAGGCAAAGATACGTGGCGAAAGATTACGAGAAAACGAGGTAAGAACGATCGTTGAAGAAGTTGTGGAACGTCACTTAAGCGATATCGAGATTGCGTCCTTTGTAACCGCGCTTTATATTCACGGATTGAGCATGGACGAAATTGAAGCCTTATCCCAAGCCATGGTGGAAACCGGCAGCACGCTGGTCTTTGACAAAACTCCAATTCTAGACAAGCACGGTATAGGCGGAGTACCTGGTGACAAGACATCAATTCTAGTGGTGCCTATTATTGCCGCCGCCGGTTTCACCATACCCAAAACATCATCTAGAGCAGTCACCTCCCCAGCGGGAACCGCCGACCGTGTTGAAACGTTCTGTCCGGTAAACCTGACCATCGAAGAAATAAAAGATGTGGTGAGGAAAACAAATGGTTGTATGGTTTGGGGCGGGGCCTTGGAGTTAGCTCCTGCTGATGACATTTTCATTCAGTTTGAGTATCCTCTGGCGATAGACCCGTTGCTACTTCCATCAATCATGAGCAAGAAGAAAGCCGTAGGCGCGACGCACGTAATCGTAGACATCCCCACGGGAAGAGGCGCGAAAGTCAAAACAATCGGCAGCGCAAATGCCCTTGCAAATGATTTCATAGATTTGGGCAAGCGTTTGGGAATAAATGTTCAGTGCGCTTTGACCTTTGGAGAGCAACCTCTAGGATATGCCGTAGGTCCAGCATTGGAAGCAAGGGAAGCCCTATCAACAATCACAGGAAACGGTGCAGCTGACCTTCGAGAAAAAGCCACTAACATATCGGGCATACTCTTCGAGATGATTGGAATCGCAAACGGAAAACAAAAGGCAGAAAATCTCTTGGGATCAGGAAAAGCAGAAGAAAAGCTAAGACAAATAATCGAGGCCCAGGGAGGAAACCCGAAAATAGAGCCTGACGACATCAGAGTGGGGGAAAAAAGAGCCGAAATGACAACGAACAAGGACGGGAGAGTTTTGTGGATTGACAATCGTAGCATCGTGAAAATCGCTAGAGAAGCCGGAGCTCCAAAAGAAAGAGGAGCTGGAATAGTATTGAAAACAAAACTTGGAGAGCACCTTAAAAAGGAAGAAGTTCTCTTTGAGATTTTCGCCGAAAGAAACCCAAAATTAGAAGCTGCCGTAGAATTGGCAAGAAGACTTCAACCCGTAGCGTTAAGCAAAAAGCCAGAGGAAAGAATGCTCATGGGACGAGTGCCAACTCGAACCGTACACAGAAGAACATTCATGCTAGAGAGATGATTCCAGTCATCTCTCTGAATTGCAAGTCCACGCAAACTCACACGGTAGAATATTTATGATGCGCGCGTCACTACGTTAAAATATTTAAGTAGAATCCGGCCCAAAACGGCTTGAGGACTTGATTTGCCAATAGACAAGCAAGAGTTCGCTATGATGATAGAAAGGCAAATTGAGAATGAGAAAAGAGCCGCGACGCTTCTGCAGAGTTCAATGAAAAAGACAGATAACACGGTTATTCAGCTAATGCTGAACAAGCTTGCCCTAGACTCAACTAGGCATGAAACAATGCTGATGACCATTTTACAATTGTTGAAATCTTCTCCAGAAGAACAATTTGGATACGAAGGCGAGGAATTCCGGAAAGTAATTGAGAAGCATGTCGAGATTGAACGTAAAATGCTTGAGGATTTCGAGAGAATTGTCGATAGGACAGAAGATAGGCGCATACGGTTCATTCTTCAAGACATAATTAGCGACGAGAAGAAGCATCATGCAATAATGAAGCGCGTCCATGAGCTTATCAGTGAAGGAGAGAAGGTTCAAGATCAAAAATGGTGGGATTTTCTCTTCAGATATTCCCGCCTAACCGGATAAACTCGAGACGGTGTGCGTACGTCCGTTGAAAAGACTGCAATTAACACCGCATTTGATCATGTGCCTTATCGGGTTCAGCTACATAGCTTCTTCTTCAGTGATCACGCCGATTCTGTCGATTTACGTGAAAGACTTCATAAACGCACCTATCGAAATGGTTGGTTTGGTGACCTCCATGTTTTTTGTCGCTTCTTCTTTAGCAAGGATTTCTCTAGGCGTCTTTGCGGGGGGCAGGAAGACAATAACTCTTATGCTGCTTGCTTTTGTAGTTCTTTCCATCTGCCCAGCACTCTACCCTTTAACCGAGAGTATCATCCTGCTAATTGTCTTGCGTGTTGTACAGGGTTTTGCATTTTCTTTCATCGGAACGGCGTCCCTGATTCTGGCTGCTTTGGCGATTTCAAGTGTTGAGAGGGATAGAGGTGTTGGCACGTATACAGCGTCGTTAAGTCTCGGTCTATTGGCTGGGCCCGCAATCACTACTTTTTCTATTCCTTTGTTTGGTGTCTCAAACACTTTTTATTTTGCGAGTTTGGTGGGTTTTGTTGGAATCCTTGCGGCTTTTTTTCTGTATAGGAAGATTTCTTCGATTGAGAGAGATTGGCAGATCATTGGTGTCGCTGTGGATACAGAAGCCCTCAGAAGCAAGATTTCAGCTATCCTGTGTAACAGGATGTTTGGCATGGCCTTTGTTGGAACTTTTGCCTTCTTTGTTCTTTTCGGAGTGATCCTAGCCTATGCTCCGCTTTACGCAAAAGGGAAATATGAGTTTAGCAATGAGCTTGTTTCCGTGCTTTTCCTCTCATATTACATCGCCACTACAATTACTCGTCTTTCCGTGGGGAGAATAGCGGGAAAAGTAAGCAAACCAGCACTTATGATTCTCAGCACAGCGTTGGCAGGGTTATTTTCTTTCGCCCTAGCGATCTCTGTAGACGGTTTCGCTTTTGCGGGAATTTTCGCCTTAATTGGCGCTGTTCACGGCGTAGTCTTTCCCATAGGCTCCATGCTAATTGCAGAGCACATCCAGCCTTCAAGAAACATACTCGCTAACTCACTTTATATGATGGGAAATGACATCGGGCAGGGAATTGCGCCATTGATTACGGCAGGCCTGATTATTCAGTATGGACTGGAATACAGTTTCATAGCATCAGCAGTAATATCAGCAGCAGCAATGTTGTTACTCCTTTGGCTAGGCATGCGCAAAATCACCTAAGTGGTATCTCTAACTAGTCTTTCTTAAACCTGCTAACGCTACAAAGCAATTTACTACTACCTAACTTCGTGAACATGCAAAGCTTTTTCCAACAATAATAAGAAAAGTTTAATTGTTTCCAAAATAAGCAAACCAGTAGAAGGCGGAATCATGGTTAAAATTGTAGTTGATTATGCCAAATGCGTTGGAGACGGCCACAAAATCTGCGTGGAAATATGCCCCGCTTCAGTTTTTCGCAATGAGAAGTCGGCAAAACCGAAGGTTGTGAATGAAGAAAGCTGTACCTTATGCAGAGTATGCGAAGTGAATTGTCCAAGCCAAGCCATAAAGATTTTAGCCTAATTCTCTAAAATTCGCAGTAGTTCGCCCCTACTGTTTCTTATTTCTACCCTCAAATTTTCATTAGTCAGTCTCGTGGCACACTTTATGCACGGGTCGTAGGCTCGTATTACCATCTCTATTCTATTCAAGAGTCCTGGCTTGATTTCGCCATGTTGTATGAACTCCATTGCAGCATCCCTAACGTTGAGGTTTATAGCCGCGTTGTTCACCTGGGTCGGTATTATCAACTTCATTCTTTTCAACCGTCCATTTCTAGTTAGGGTGTATTCGTGAGCAAGTGTTCCCCGAGGAGCTTCCACAACCCCGATACCTCTGCCGCGCCTAGGCATTACCTCCACCCTAGTGTCTGTGCGGGTCAAGTGTTCATCCGCCAAAAGCTCGTTTGCTCTTTCACATGCGTACATGAGGTCTATGAGGCGAGCATAGTCGAAAAGCAGAGTGGCGTGTGCTGGGCTTCCAAATTTTCTCCTAAACTCCCTCAACTCTTTGTTGGCATGCCCTGTATTCGCCCGACTGTTTACGTTCATTCTTGCCGTTGGACCGACTTGAACTATTCCTTTCGACCATCCCAAACCTTTTAAGTAGGCGAATTTTGCGTACGTCCATTCATAAGTTTTCTCTTCAAGGTATTTCATAAAATCTTGGGCGATAAATTCTGAGAGCGTTTTGCCCTCTGGATTTATGATGCGGATCTTTCCGTTATGGAATTCTAGCGCCTCGTCTTTCGTTAAAGACATGTAATGAGTCTTGTAGTCTCCAGCTTTCCTGAACTCCTCCCAATTTTTGTCGAAAAGTTCCTTTCCGAGTGTGAAGGCTTCCCTCGTGATTGCGCAGGCGTTTTTCGCTTCCTTGAGCAATTTTTCCCGTTCCCGCTCTTTGAGTGGGCTGATTAGGCCACCAGGTATCGTGGAGACTATGTGAACTTCGCGTTTACCAATAACCCTTAAGATGCGGGCTCCAAAGCTTCTGAGTGCTATGGCTTTTTTCCCTATGTCTGGTTGTTCTTGCATAATTTGAAAGATATTTCTCTTTGAAGGATCTTCTTCTGCGGCGAACCAGAAGTCAGGGAGAGTTAGGAAAAAGAAGACCAGGGAATGGTTGCTGATTATTTGTCCCATGAGTAGGAGTTCGCGGAGTTTTCTCGCCGTTTCTGTTATCTCTGTTTTGTATATGCTTTCTATGGCCTTGACAGATGCTATGATATGGGCGGTTGAGCATACTCCGCATATTCTTGAAATTATGAAGGGAAGCCTTTCTGCTTCCATTCCCCTCAGAAAGTAGTCGAAACCGCGGATTTCTGTAGCATAGAAGTTGGCGTCTGAAACGTTTCCAATTTCATCGAGAAGTATTATGACTTTTCCGTGCCCCTCAATCCTTGTTGTCGGAGAGATAGTTATCTCCCTTTTTTGACTCAAATGACTCTCTCCCTCGCTTTGAAGCGTTCAAATTTTGAGAAAATGAAAGTGTGGAAGATGAATGGGTTGCGATACAGCTCGTCCTTCACCTTTTCCTCCAGAATACTTGTTCTTTTCGATATTACTTTGACAAAGAAAGCGTACATGTCTCTTGACCTGAACATCAGCGAGTCCGCTGGGCCTCTGCATCCGAAGCATGTGAATCCCGCTCTTGGGCATGGTGCTCCGCAGCCATCGCGAGTGAGGGATCCCAAACAAACAAAGCCCTGACTTACTAGGCATAATTTTGGATCAGCCTTTTTCTCGTATATTCCGTGAAGGCGGTCAAGCTTTGCTGGAATTATTTTCCTGTTGCATTCTGTGCAGACAACGCTTCGATGGCGAACAGGTGCTTTTCCGCTCAGTATGCTTTTCAAGGAGTGAACTATTAGTAACGGCATAGGCGGGCATCCCGGAATATAATAATCAACGTCGACAAAGTTGCATATTGGATACATCAAGTCTTCTAATTCTGGAAGCCTGGCTGAATCGAGAACACCGTATTCTTTCTCTAAGAGGTTCTTTAGAGAAAGTATGTTGCCCAGGCTTGTTACTCCGCCATGTGTTGCGCAGATTCCCAATGCAACAAGAATTCTGGATTTAGCTCGCACCTCCCTGATTAGTTTCTCATCCTCCTCAGTTCTAACTCCGCCCTCCACTATTGCCAAGTCAACTTGTGGAATCTCCCTCAAGTCTATAAATGTGGGTGAGTAAACAATTTGAAAATCCCCTGAAAGAATCTCCATTAAAGCCTCGCCAGCATTCAAAAGGGAGGATACGCATCCCGCACAGCACGTCAAAGAAATTATGTTGACTTTCAAGAATCTGCCACTCTCAATTCTTCAGACATGCCATAATTTCTTTATGAATTATCTTAACGTTGATTCTTCTGTGCATGTAGAAACATAAAGGATTTCATACTATTAACACTTAGACTGATACTATGAACACATATAGTTGAATGCGGGATAAACTTATGGTAATGGCGAACTTGAAGGTCATGACAAGGAGAACTGTTTCGGTGGATAATTACCTTAATGGATTGACAGCGCCTTTCCCAAACAAGTATTCAGAAAGAAAAAGAACTTTCAAACTAGATGAAGAAGCAGTTCACAGGCTAAAGGACTACGCGAAAGATATGGTAATCGTCGTTTTTTCGTCAAGCAAACCAAAACAGGCACATTGGCAGCACAGTCTTTACACCATTCAGCCGAAAGAAACCGGCATGAAGGTAAGAGTTTTTGGACGTCTCAAAACAGACCCTTCAAATCCCGAGGAAAGATGGAGAATCCCACCGTCTCCGCCAGAAGTAGAGACATTTAGCGTTCACCAATCTCCTCAAATAATCATATTTGACAAGCGAGGAAAGCAGTTGGGAACAATCATTGAAAACCCAACTCCCGCAAACACGCTAGAAGAAGAGATATTTCAACTAATTCAGCAGGAATAAACATGTTACCCAAATGCTTTTCTCTGCAAAATGACAAACATGCGCAAGGGTGAAACCCAAAATTCAACTCTGCGGTCTGTCCGGATGCGGTCAGCTTGCAAGAAAGAAGTGCTGGCGGAACTGAGTTAAGATACACCATTGATACAGAGCTTTCAATAGGAAACTTGGAGTTTCTCCCAGAGTATTTGAGACGCCAATACCTGCTTCAACACGAGAAATACAGAGCTTTCAGAGATGTACGTGTTGTCACTGAAGACGGAGGAAACAGTATTGCCTACAGAGTTTTAGTTCCCGAAACAAGTCAGTATGTGGAGGTCACTCTTGATGCAGGTATCCCAATAGGAGTAGAGATGAAACTGAGCGATCCTAGCATTCCAAAATCCTTTCTGGATCAACTCTACGAAGATCTGTTTCTTATAGTCCAGCTGTTTGAAGAGGAAGTGCGCAAGACGACTTTGTACCTTGCTTTCATGCCCGGAGAAAGGATAGTTCCTAAAAGGGAGAAAACGGGGTTGCTTGCTAGAATCCTCACAGACTCCATGTTGCCCCTTTACGTCGCTTTAATGGCTCTGACCTTTGTGTTTTTCTGGATATTTGGCGGACTGGCGCCCTTAATCTTTGTCGGTGTCTCGTTTGTGTTGGCTCTCTTTTCTGGAAGGCTGATAGCCAGAAGCGGAGATTGGAAAATCACTATAGACCGACCTGAAATGCAACTCCTACAATACCATTTTTCACCTGAGGAGTTCGAAGAGTTCCGCAAAAAACATGCTATGAAAATCCCTGAAATAAGAAAAGGAATCTATGAGGCAACCCTCGCCGCTGACAAACCTATCGACTGCGAGACGGCTGGCAAGGTCTTCTCAGGCTATGGCATAGATTGTGAACCCGAGGATTTCTCCGTAAAGAAGGTCAACCTATTCGAGATTGTGGAAAAGGCATCCAATAGTTTCGGTCTCCCTATGCCAGAAATCGTGGTGGCAAACACAATCATTCCGAACGCTGCGGCTGCTGGCCCCAGCCCTAGGCTGGGAACAATAATGGTTACGACGGGGATTATGACGCAACTTGAGGAAGACGAGTTGTTAAGCGTAGTCGGCCACGAGATAAGCCATCTTAAGAACCACGATCCCTTTGTGATGTTCTCTTTGTCTAGCCTAGAATATTTGCTTCGGTTCTACATTTTCTGGCCATACCTGTTCTTCTTCGGTTTCTATTCCTATTGGCTCTATTTCATGGTGGCGATATGGCTCATCTACCTCTTCGGAAAGTTCTTGGAAGGCAGGGCCGACTTGGACTCAGTTAAAATGATTGGACAACCGAAGGTGATGGCAGAGGCTCTTAGGAAGATCGCCTTCAGAAGACTTTTTCCTCTGTATAAGAGGGAGCCCGCTTTTCGCGGTTACCGCAGGTCTGAGTGGCTTCAGTTTGACCCTCATCCCCCTGCGTACTTCAGGATCGCTCGACTAGAAGACTTCCAAGAACCCGAAAAAATCAAACATACATTTCTCAAATCCATCAAAGACTCACTCAAAGGCTTTCTACGAGCATAACATTTACATCCAGTCGTGTTGGGAAGCACCTCTCACTGAAAATCCAAGTGCATGCTTGGTTCAGCAGAACCAGCACTGAGTTGAAGGATCAAGAAATGATTAAGATTATAAATCGAAGATCGGGTTCAGATCGATCTGGAGATGGTTTAATGCTGAATAATTTCATCTCATCTCTCAAAGGGAAAAGATTGAATGATCATGTTCTCCACGTTGACAATGTTTCCGAAGGACGGTTCGTGGAAGAAATCAACTTCGAATTGTACTTGAAAATCGTTGATGGACAGACTTCTGAAAACCCAGCGGTCAAGGGAAAATATTTTCTGGGTAGGGGAGAATTCTACAAGCCTTGGTTGGAAATATACTACGACAATCGCGTGATATTCAAATCCTCCAAGATCGTAGACCTTTCTGAGGAAAGATTGGATGCGAAGCTGTTCAAGCATCTATCCGACCTTCTTCCTCCAGGCTCACATATCATGGTGGTTTACCTAAGCCACGAAGAAACGAGGAAGGGATTGGAGTATGGTGTTCCCGCCCCCGCTACTTCCCTTGGATATCTTCTATGGAAATCAGGATGCACTTGGTTCAAGGACTGGTATTTTGCTGAAGGTTTTTTGGAGGGAGATATAAAACTTCAGGGCAACAAGCCCTTGAACGAGGAAAACCGAAGAAACGATTTGGCTGAGATTAGTAGAGAGATAACTGAATTCTTGATGGAAGAGAAGAGGACGGAAAAGCTTTTTGTAGATGCTAGAAAAAGGGCTGAGGGCGTCTTGAAAGATATAGCAGGAATGCTAGGGGAAAGCGAGATCCATCAGGGCAGAAAACGTGGGGCTCAAAAGAAAGAAGTCCAAACTGATGCGTAATAGATGGTAGCCCGGGGGAGATTCGAACTCCCGTCAGCGGGTTTCCCAAGAGGTGAAACTGGATAAATCTCCTCTTCCAGAGCCCGCTATGCTTAACCGCTACACTCGGCGGAAAGGATTTCATTCCGTTCCTCCACCGGGCTCTTCCGGGCTGATAAAGGATGGGTCTTGCTCTAATAAAAATTTTAGCAAATAGGTTTATTAAGCAGACAATTGAATAATTTTGAAAAAGAGGTGCAAAGCGCTGTCTAAATCGGCAAGAAGGGAAGATGGTCTTCTTAAATCTCGTATGGCCGACCAAATTGCCTTCTTGGACGAAATGCGGTCTAATGACCTCTCAGAAAAGGCCATCCACGTTTTTTCTTGCGAAACGCATTCCTCAAGTTACTTGGGTTGGTTCCAGCAATCTTGGGTACGACATTGTAATTCCTTTTCCTGATAGAGAGACATTCTATAAACCGACGGCCATATGAGTGAAGACGAGAAAAAGATGAAATGGAAGCGAATGGGAATCCCTCCAAACAAAACTTCAAAAAACGCAAAGAACCAAGCAAAACAGTCGATTTGAGGTAAATTACACCTATCCCCATGATCTGATGTCTTGGTCAAGAACCTTGCCATCTAGATAAATCGTCACAACACCTCCAACGCTCTTATTGTGAAGTTCACTTTCCCTTGCTCGGATGTACAAATATCTAGTCGTTGCGTAACCTGCTGGAAGATTGAAGGTATCGGAAGTAGAGTTAATAGTTTGTTGTTCTGCTATCAGTTCAACCACAAGTTCTGCTTCAGAGACATTATTATTTCCTCTATTGGCTATTCTGATGGAAACTTCCCAAGTCCAAAGATAGTCTCCTCCTTCAATCTCGGTCTTGATTACAAACCTTCTTTCCCACTGAGTTATCTTCAAAACATCAGTTGATACGCCTCCAAAATAGTTAACATATAGATAAATCGCCGCTACTCCAATAACAACACACAGTAGAGCAACAATTATGTAGGTTCGATTCTTACTCGTACGTTTCTCAGGCATATGCATTCGATTCTACACTAACCAGAAAATGAGCATATTTTTGTTTTGGTGAAAAAGAATAACCAAAGAATCTTAATAAACCTACTCCAGAACAAAGACGCTATCCTTGAAACTAGTATCCACATGCGCTGTCTGAATTTCCCCATAAATAAGAATTGGCAGGAGCTCTACATCGAAGGCGAAAGATGGGATGGGTATTTTTATGTGTTCACAAGCCCTAGGTTTTGTTTGTTCATTTCCCAAGGAGCTTTTAAGAAAGAATGCCTGTCAAAAACGGGCACTTGTATCAGGTTATATATGACGAAGAAAGAGTTTCTGAATCCTTTTTCGACTTTCGAGCGAGAAATCAACTGTAAATCTCCTATCAATCTTTGACGCCCACACCTCAACTAACCTGAAACCTACTGTCCCATTCATTTCTTTGAGTCAAAGCGTATGTACTAGGTAGTGAGATGACTTCAGTAAAACTCTCAACTGATGCAAAATCCATTAGACAAAATCGCAACATTTATATATTAAAACATTTCCATTGTGTTAAACACGGCGGCCAGATGGACATTTCTAATCCAAAACTGATGAAGAACCAGCGGTTTTGACGGTTTTCCGGCCTCCAATTCCATCGAGGGGAAATCATGGAAAGAAGAGGGTTGCGGCAGAAGCAGGCGTCAAAGGACAGCTGTCCCGAATGTGGTAGCGCAAAGCTTGTTCACGATTACGAGACGGGTGAAACCGTCTGTGGGGCTTGCGGTTTGGTCATTCGTGAGCAGATGATGGATAAGGGGCCGGAGTGGCGAGCTTTTACGCAGGAGGAGAAGGCGTCTAGGAGCCGTGTGGGGGTTCCCACTTCCTATTCTGTGCATGATAAGGGATTGTCCACGGCTATTGGTCGGGTTGATCGGGATGCCTTTGGGCGCAAGCTTCCCGTCTCTACACGGCTTCAGATGTGGCGGCTGAGAAAATGGCAGATCAGATCACGGGTTCATTCATCTGTGGATCGAAATTTGGCTCAGGCCATGGCTGAGCTTGACCGTCTCTCAGACAAAGCCTATATTCCCAGCTCGGTGAAAGAGAAAGCTGCCGTGATATATCGAAAAGCCCTCGATAAAGGTTTGGTGCGCGGAAGATCTATAGCTGCTATTGCCGCCGCCTCACTGTACGCTTCTTGTCGCAGCACGGAAACGCCGAGGAGTCTCAGGGAGATATCTGAGGCCAGTCTTGTAGACAAGAAGGATGTCGCCAGATGCTACAGGCTCCTGATTAGGGAACTTGATATTTCAATGCCCATTGCTGATCCCCTTACCTATGTTTCTAAGATTGCAGAGAGGACGGGTATCTCAGGTCAGACTCAAGGGGCTGCAATCAGGATTCTGCGTGAGGCTAAAAGTAAACATGCTGCCTCTGGGAAGGATCCCATGGGCCTCGCGGCTGCTGCTTTGTATATAGCCTGTCTGCAGAACGATGAGAAGAAGACGCAGAAAGACATTGCTGAGGCGGGGGGAGTGACCGAGGTTACGGTTAGGAATCGTTACAAGAGTCTTAAGAGGCGACTGGGACTCGAATTGCCAGACTAATAGCCTCCTATCTTTGCCGATTCGATGTCAAATTATTTTTCTTCTCTAGGAGTTCCTTCGTCTTCTACTTCCATCACTATTGGACCCTTGTAGCCGCAGCTCTCACATATATACTGCTCTGGGGTTAGCCAGATGTCAAATCTGCTTGAGAGTCGGAGTTCGGAACTACCGCATCTGGGACAAAGCTTTTTGGTTGCTCCTCTTCTTCTCAGTCCCTTCAGTACCTCACATAAGTTTTGGAGTATGCCCATGCTCCTGCTCCGTGAACCTACTGTAGCTCTACGTTTCTCTCTGGATATCCCAGTTGAACTAGGTAGGAATGCACCGTGTCCCGATGGTCACCCTGGAGGATGATTTGGCTATTTTTGGCTGTTCCTCCACAGGCGCATACGGCTTTGAGTTTTTTCGATAGTTGTACCAAGTTGGTGTCCTTGTCGTTGAGGCCTTCGATGATGGTCACGGCTCGACCCCATTTGCGTGTTTCCAAGCGCACTCTAATTCGCTGTTGTTCCTTGCTTATCTCTCCACAGACACAAATGTCTCGTGGAAGTCCACATATTGGACAGATTTCCGCCATGACGCTCATCTTATCATAGGGTTTGGAGCTATTTAAAATTTTCAGCTACTCCGAGAGCACGCGCAAATTTCGAGAGGCTTTCGAGAGGCTTGCCCAAATGCCTTAGTCTAAGAAAGTTGAATAACTCACAGCGACGGATGATTGGAAGCGCGATTTATCTTCAGTAGGGCTACCATAAAGCTTCGGGCCTTCTCTTTCTATTTTGGGAGAACGTCGATGACGTGCACTCGTAAGATCGTTGAAAGCTCTAGAAGTGGATTCCATAAAACAGAAATAGAAGAAACACTAGAACAGAGGGTTCTAAGACATTTAGAAAGGAGAAAGGCGAAATATGAAAAACAGATTGGCAATTCTAGCAGTGGTTATCTCAATGGTCATTCTCGCGATAGCACTGATGCCTACGATACTTGCTGAGAACGAGCCGACTGTGAATCTTGGAACGAATATGGCGTATTCCTCAGACCCAGTCAAATTCAGTGAAATCGTTGACATTGAAGAATCTATGGCGGAGGATCCAATTCCATATAACCTTGACATGGTTGATGTTGAAGCCACTTCAAACGATGGCGAGGGGATCTATGTGGCTGTGTTGGACACTGGTTTGCTGTCAAACTATCTCCACTTCTTCCCAGAAGGAATGGTTGACATTAAAGAAGAGTGGGGTATAGGGTTCAGTCACGATGTCTGGTATGACCCGACGGGCGATGGCAACTGGTCAATAGAGTATGTAGGCCCAACAGAGTACAGATTCTCCTACAGCGCCTTGAAGGACGACCGAGGCTTTCTCACTTGGGACTACGGCAATCCACTGTGGGTATACTACCCACCCTATGGCATCTGGCTGCCATTCCCATACGGCAGTGGCCACGGCACCCACGTACAGAGCATCATAACTGGCTATCACTTCGAACGAGGAGATGTCAGCGCATGGATACCTGGAGTAGCACCCAAAGTGACAATAATTCCAGCACTTGTGTTGGATACTTGGATATCCTTTGCAGATGACGGGAATGGTTGGATGTGGACTGGCGGCACTTGGGAGATGGTAGCAGCAGGAATCGATTATATCGCACAACTTGCAGAAGAACATGGCATAAAGATTGTCATCAGCATGAGTCTCGGCGGCCCATCTCCATCCCCACTGATTGAAGCCGCGATAGACTACGCGATCAGCAAAGGTGTAATAGTGGTGGCTGCCGCAGGCAATATGAGGTATTATGATATCTTCGGAGAATACATTGACTATCCCGGAGCATATCCTCAGGTGATCTCTGCAGCCGCAGCAGGCTGGACCCAAGAATACGGCGGAGGATACTACGACTACTATTGGTGGTGGAACGATGTGCCAGAAAAACTCAATAAAGACAACTACGTCTACGACCCATGGACAGGAATTACCTACAAGAACAACGCGCACACATACCTGGTAGACTTCAGCGCTAGACCCAATGCAGATTGGGGACAGACTTGGAAGGAGATAGATGTAGCAGCGCCAGGATGCGCGATACGAGGTCCATACAAACCGTATGGTTCAGCAAACTGGGGATATTACGCGGTTTGGGGAACAAGCCAAGCAACACCACACGTATCCGGAATCGCGGCGCTACTCCTGCAATCATACCCCAACCTTGACCAAACTGACGTAGAATGGATACTGAAGAGGGCCGCAGGCTTCGTTCCGATGGCAGCGGATGGCGCGTATGTTTCAGACGTTTTCAGTAATTTTGCTACACTGTACTATTGGTGGAATGACCACAACGCAGGCTCAGGATTCCTGACCTTTGACGCAGTACTTACGATTGCAAAAACTATCAAATAGCCGTAGCACAAGACTCTACTACTACGCGAACCCTAGGGCAACCACTCAAGATAGGATGAAAAATCTATACACCCTCCTTTTTTTTTGTGTATGTCAAAAAGGTGAATAGCCCGCTATTCAAGCGCGCTATCTAGATTGGGTACTGCGGAAGCTGAAACTTAAAGTACCGCACTTCCACCTTCTATAATCAAGAAGCTTTTAGAACACAGTGTTGTGTGAAGATGGGCTACGAAGAAGCGTGGACGGTGCTAGCCGACCTACTTACTGAACTTCGGAAGAAAGGAGAGGCAATCCCAGCCGACGTGATGAAGGACCTACGCTCTGCCAAGACTATGATACAGATTCTTGAAGCTGACCCAACACACGCTGAAAACATTCCGAGGGTTGAGACATACCTGGAAAATGTTGAATTCCAATTAATCTCTGCGGCGCAGGAAAGATTTGGAACAGAGTATGTTGAGCTGTGGATGAAGAAACTTGAGGATGCTAGAAGAATTCCTGAAAGGAAGGAGACAGCCCCCAGATTTGTCCCAGGAGTTCCTCGAGGGAAACATTGGGTGAGGGTTCAGGTCTCGGAAGAGACACCAGAGAGTCATATAGAAAAATTGGCTGAAGAAAACAGACTCTTTTTTGAGATGCGAGATGACGGGTATGTGCTCGTCTGGGGTAAGAATGAGAATGTAAAATCTTTTGTTAAAAGATTGGCTGAAAAGTTTCGCAGCGCAAGAAAGGCTGTGAAAACCCCTTCAAACTCCTAATTGCGGAACGTTGGAGGCATATTTTCCAGAGATATTTCTGATTTATAGAATAATTTTATAGAAAGATTTGCAATAGGCGTGATATTTCCCTCCAGCCCAAAATAGAAGGCGAGCTTGCCAAAATGCCGTACATCAACAAAATCGAACTTAAAGGCTTCAAATCCTTCGGCCCAAAAACCGCTAGAGTCACACTGGATAAAGGCTTCACTGTGCTGACCGGACCCAATGGAAGCGGGAAAACCAACATTGTAGACGCTGTTCTCTTCGGACTAGGAGAGCTGAGTGCCCGAAGGCTCCGCGCCGAGAATTTTTCGAAACTCTCATTCCATGGCTCTCCTGGCGCGGGGATAAGCAAGACAAAAGCCGCCAAAGTCACAATTCAGTTCGACAACAATGATAACCGCATACCCGTTGACACGAGAACCATAACAATTTCTCGCGAAGCCCANNATCGATTTACTCTCATTAGCCGGAATCAGCTCCACAGGGCACAACGTTGTTGTGCAGGGAACAATAACTCGCATGGCGGAAATCTCCCCTCACGAGCGAAGAAAGATGATAGAAGACCTGGTCGGTATCGCTCAGTATGACGCCGAGAAGGCTGAAGCTGAAGAGAAACTTCGAGCAGCCGAAATATCTATCCGAACCGCCATGGGCCGAATAGACGAGGTGCAGAGAAGAGTCGACGATCTGGAGCGGCAACGCAACGAGCTTCTTCGATACGACTTCATTCAGAACGAGATCAGGCGATTTGAAGCCTTGAAAACTTCCTCCGAGACGCTAGAGTTTGAAAGAAGAACCAAGGGACTATCGTCGAGAGTTGCAGAGGCTGGAGGCAAGGTTGAGAAACTGAAGACCGCAAGAGAACAGCTCAGGTCTGAACGTCACGGAATCGAGACGGAATGGCGGAGGCTCAGCTCAGAGATAGTTGAAGAAAGCGGAACAAGGGTTTTTGAAGTTCAGGTCAAGATAGGCGACATAAAATCGACATTAACCGAATTGGCAACAAAAATAGATGCAGAAACTGTGAGTCTTGAGGGACTAAAGAAGGTTAGAGATAATAATACCCAACAGCTTGATGCCATGGAGAATGAAATTCAGGAAAGCTGTAAGAAAATTAGAAAACTGACGAGAGAGCGCAATCAAATATCTAAAGAAATCGCAACCAGGCAATCCCAACACGGCGATATCTCAAGTCGAGCCGCAGAGTTACGAGAGAATCTAGGACAAAACAGCAAAAAAATCCGGGAACTCGAACAACAATCAGACAAGCTCTCTCGAAATCTGGTATCGCTTCGAGGTGGGCATGCCAAAAGCAAAGCCCGCGCTAGGATTCTCAAACGTAGGCTGAGCGGTCTAGATGCTAGAAAAGAAAGGTTTGAATCTAACCTGAACGAGCTAAGAAAATCTCTCAGCGACCTCAAAGGAGTGCAAAAAGAACAAGAAGACCGACTAAAGAATCTACAAAGAACTCTAGACCGAAAAGCTACGCAGAAGGAATCTGTGCAAGGAGAACTCGTTAAGGCCGAGAAGATCGCCGAATCCGCCCGCGAGGCGGTCGTGGAATTTGCCACTCAACGAGAGCTAGCGGAACAGGTTGGAAGGGAAGAAAAGGCCTTGAGAAACCTAGAGGAACTCTCAGAGCTTGGGGTGCTCTCTGGTGTTCATGGACGATTAAGGGACCTCATTAAGGTGGAAAGTGGCTATGAAGAGGCAATAGAAGTTGCAGCAGCGGGTTGGCTGGATTCCGTTGTCGTTCGGGATTTTGATGCCGCCTTTGCATGTACTGAAACGTTAAAGCGCATGAAACTTGGTAGAGCTAAGATAATTCCTATCCGTGAACTATCCGATGTCAGGTCTGTTAGACCTCCAAAGGCTGGAGGAGTACGAAAAGTTGCTTCCGCTCTCGTGAAGTGTGCAAAACAACATACGCCTGCTGTGGCCTTTGTATTCGGAGACACTGTAATAACAGAGGATGATAAGACAGCTTTCACCATCTCACGTGGCGGCTACCGCGCTGTCACAACCGATGGAGACCTTTATGAGGCTGGAGGAGGATTAGAAAGCGGCTACTACCGAGCTCCAATAGATTTTTCCTCAATCATCCCAAGCGAATCTGCCATCAAAAGCCTAGATCAGGCGGTAAAAGCTCTTCAAGACCACCTAGAGAAGCAGGGAAGCGATCTAGTCACATTTGAAGAAGAAATCGATGATACACGGGTAGAAATCGCTCGACTATCCGAAGCTATCACAACTCTTGGAAGCGAGATTGAGCGAATACGCAGAAGCATCAACTATACCAAGCAAAACGTCAGGCGTGTCGATAGGCATATTCAAAGCGTTCAGAAGCGAATGGAAGATGAAAAGACGGAGATAGGCGTTCAGAAAGCGCAACATAAGACTACGCAGAAAAAAATTCAAAGATTACGTGAAGAATTGGCTGAGATGCGGCGAAAGGTCGATCTATCTCGGATTCAAGAGATGGAGCTTCAACGGGAGACGCTAGGAGACAAAATAATAGAGTTACGGCAGAGTCTTGGCAGTGTAGACACTGACCTTTCAACCCTTCAATCAAAGCTGGAGAACGTCCTCAAAGTCGGCTCAAACAACATCAAGATTCAGCTAAGAAAGATAAAAAAGCAGATTTCAACCATGGAGACTGATGTTGAAGAGGCCATACAGCAAAAAAGGCAATTGGAAGAGGAACTCCTAGAACTTGAGAAAACAAAGGAAACGCTGTCGGAATCCGTTTTAACTGCAAGAGAAGACGCAAGGAGATTTTCGTCCCAAATCGATGGCATCGACGAAAGGCTGCAAAAAATAGATGCCAAGTACGAGCGGGCAGATCGCTTTTTCAACGAACTCCAACTAAAACGCCAGACGCTTCAATTGAAGTTGGATCAGCACCGGGTTCAATTGGCAGAACTCGGCTATGGAGAACCTTTTGAGGTTACCCCCGAACAACTTGGATTGGCAGAGTCGTCGCTCAAACTGATGCAGATGGAGCTGGAGAGACTTGGAGCGGTCAACCAACTAGCCTTCTCACATTATGCCGAACAAATATCACGATACAAGGAACTGTCCCTGCGCACGAATGCGCTGGAGCAGGAAGAACAAGCAATTCTGTCCTTTATGGATGAAATAGACAGGAAAAAGCGAACGGTTTTCATGGAAGCCTTCAGCCAAATGGACGAAAATCTAAGCAGATACTTCTCCAAGCTTACGGGCGGCGGAGATGTCAGCCTAAAACTGGAAAAGCCCGACGACCCATTCTCTGGCGGTATAGATATGGTTGTGCAATTCCCAGACAAACCGCCCATCCTGGTTAGCGGCGCCAGCAGTGGAGAGAGATCCGTGGCAGCGGTTGCATTCATCTTCGCTCTGCAAGACTACACGCCTGCAGCCTTTTATCTTCTGGACGAAATTGACGCCCACATGGACGCTTTTCATGTGACAAAGCTTGGGGAGCTCTTGACTGAAGAGTCAACGAAATCTCAGTTCATGGTTGTCACTCTGAAGCCTGAGATGGTAAGCAAGGCTGAGAAGGTATATGGTGTTTATGAGCGCAATGGAGTTTCACACGTGATTTCCGCTCCATTCAAGGAGGCTGCGTAATGTCTTCGACCGTCCAGAAGCCATTCTATTTCCAGCCTCCATGGAACATACTCTTCGAACTTCACAAAATACAGAAAATACTTCCATGGGATGTCAACATTTCCTTTCTTCTAGCATCGTTCCTAGATGAGATGGAGAAAAGAGGTGAAATCGACTTTAGGGCCTCAGGCATGGCGCTTGACTCCTCAGCGACGATATACCTTATGAAATCCAAGCTTCTTCTGAAACTTGAGGAACCTCCTCCCACACCAAGACCGTCGCCAGATTTTCTTCCCCCTCCCCTACTGATTCCCCTCCGTTACGAGCTGACGTCCACAACAATACAGCACCTGTTGACTGTGTTGGAGGAGGCGTTGAAAAGTGAACGCCCGTCTGACTTCAAAATCCTGCCAGAGCCTGCTCTTGAACCCCCACCAGAGATCCTTCCTCCGATCGACAGATACTTAATGGAGGTCGAGGAACAGATGAGTCTTTTGTATGACCGTCTCCTTCAACTTGCTGAAGGAGGAAAGCTAATTGTTTTCTCTCAGATCAT
>JABAOH010000417.1_pt1 | contig 29801 bp, 26 predicted proteins | sample 7062181 | NCBI WGS metagenome assembly JABAOH01 (sample SAMN14538630, study PRJNA623070) | marine sediment metagenome | biome: marine biome [ENVO:00000428]; feature: marine pelagic biome [ENVO:01000023]; material: deep marine sediment [ENVO:00002113]; isolation source: pool of 5 deep marine...
CCTTAGAATAAGGGATGGCTACTAAATCGTTTCCTTTCCTTCTGATAATAGTAAAATTGCTTTCAAAATCTGATTTGACTTCTGGATATTTGTCAATCCAGTTAAGAAATTCATCTTTCGATACATCTTCTGGATAATAGTTAGATCCCTCTGGTTTAGGTGAAGTACCGATAAACGGTTTGTTCTCATCAAGTCGATCAAAAGGTCCATACATGATGTTAAAATATTCGAGATAGGTTTTGCTATTCGGGTCTTTAGACTCCAAAAGAGCTTTTTTTATAGACTCATTTTTTGAATATACCTGCCTTAGAAAAATCTTATCAATCAGTTTGGATGCTTCGACAAGCTTTTTGACAACTTGTTGATCTTTGTCTGAAAGAATCGATTTATCAAAAGCGATAGTGACAGGCGCAAATTTTTCTAATTGTTTTTTAACGTGCTGTAAATCTATTTTTTGTAACTCCATAGAACGCTTGCAGTTTAGAGTTAAAATTGACATCACTAGGATTCCCAGAATGAAAATAAGATTTTTTATCATAATCCTCTCTCCTTAATTTTAACATACGTAGTTATTAAAAAATTAATTATTGCTCGAACCACGTTCAATTTTTTCGATTGAAATTCGTAATCTGCGTCTTACATCATCTGGTAATGTGGATTTTTGCAATGCTTTTAGTGCCTGAAGAGATTTCTCCGTTTTAAATAATCCCAATATATCAATAGCCTTTTTCTTGATAAAATTGTCAGGATCTATTAATAGCTTGATTACAGCCGATTCAACTTCTCCCCGACCGATTCCAGTTTCTTTCAAAATTGAGAGTGCGTTTGCGCGGAGATATTCAGGCTGGGACCGATTACGGGCGAAACGGATGGCGATAGGAATGGCTCTTTCGTCTTTAAGATAACGCAGGCAATGAAATGCAGCCATTCGAATGACATCGTTGTGAGATTCCATGTCAACAAATTTGCTCACAAAGTCAAAACTGCTATCATCAGGAACATTGGATAGAGCATATAGCGCTTCGGCCACAACCTTATAACTGGAATCCTGACTTGCGATTTTTCTGAAAAGCCGATTAAAAGTTATATCGTAATAGTAACTCAATGCCAAAATTGCAGCAGCTCTAACTTTTGGGTGGGAATCATGGCAAGCTTGAAGTATTACTTCTTTAGACTCGGGTCGGTGATAATCAATAAGTAAATAGGCAACCTCCTTTCGAACAGCCCAGAACGGATCTTCTACTAGACATTTCTCCAATGCTATCGCAGTTTGCAATGTATCAAAAGTAACCTGTTCCAATCGCTCAAGCGCTATTAATCTAGCAGCCACATTTTCATCATTTAATAATTGATAAATCCATTCGTCCTGAGATTTTATGAATTTCATTTCTTTTAATATCCAATTATCTTTGTCAAAGCGGATAAGCTGTGGTTGACTGTTGAATGAAAATTTGAATGTATCCTCTCGGCTTTTGAGAAATATTTTTTCGGTGATCCAATCGGATGAGCTAATAATCTCCACTTCTACTGGCATTTGAAAAATCCGAGGAACCAGACCTAATGAATCTTGTTGCGTTTGATGAATATATAAAAAGATTTCTTTGGTTTCAGGAACCCATTTTGAGGTAATCTTGAACTGAGGATGTCCACCATGGTAAAGCCATTGGTCGAAGAACCATTCCAAATTTTGTCCTGAGACTTCTTCAACAACCTGTTGAAAATCTGAGGTTTCTACTGATTGATAAGCAAGTTGATTTAAATATGTTTTTAAACTGGTAAAGAAAAGAGAATCACCAATGACATATCTAAGCATGTGAAGCACCTGACCTGCTTTCTGATATTCGATAAAGCTAAACATATCATCAGGACGGATAAAATTTTCATAGACAATGGGTTGATGAAATTTAGGATCGACCATTTCTAAATAGAATTTTTGGTCTTCATACATTGCATATTGTGCTTCGGCTCCTCCCTTGTCGAATTCCTTGAAAAGAATTTCAGCATAGGTTGCAAAGCCTTCATTTAACCAAATGTGACTCCAGTTTTTGCAGGTCACTAAATTCCCGAACCAATGATGGGCCAATTCGTGAGAAACCAATTCATCGCTATTTGTATCCAAATGGGCGCGATCATCATGAATGGTACGATCGTTTAGTGTTGTGGCGCTGGTGTGTTCCATCCCGGCTGCCTTATAATCTGCTACTATAATTTGGGCATACTTATCCCAGGGATATTTATAGCCAAATATATTCTGAAAGAATTGCATCATCTTCGGGGTCTTTTTAAATGAATTCGGCGCAATTTCTACCTGACTTTTATAAACAAAATAATGCAATGGGATATTTCCACATTTTTCGGTAATCTCTGCATATTCTCCTGCTACCAATGAAACAAGATATGTTGCATGTGGTTTGTCCTGAAGCCAATGGAAGGTTTTTGTACGCTGCATACGATCATTATGGACTGAAAGCAGCCTCCCATTGGATAAAAGAAAGTAATTCTCTGACACTGTGGCAATAATTTCGCTGGTTAATTTATCATCAGGCTCATCGTAGCAAGGAAACCAATACCTTGCTTCATTTGGTTCCGAATGAGAATATATTTGATAAGGTGTATTCGGTTTTTCCTCTATAGGTACATTAAAATAAATTCCGGCAGTAGGCACTATGTGATACCTTATTATTATCTTAACCGTATCATTGAGCGTAAAAGGATAGGGTAGTGTAATAATCACTGTTTCTGAATCGGCTAAGAATGAGAGTGAAGTTTCATCTGAAAACATTATATCTCGAATTTCTATATCCTTCGCATGTAATTCGAAGGATGAGAAATTATCTATCAATGGCAATAACGAGATTGTTGCTTCACCTGAAACTGATTTTTCTTGTTGGTTAAAGTCCAGAACTAATCTAATGTGTTGTGTATCATAATTTCTATGAATTGATAGTTTATATGTTGCGAAGGAGAGTTTGGCATTAAAAATAAAACAGAGAGAAAAGAATGTTACCCAGAAAATACTTAAAAAATAAAAATAATATCTGTTCGTTTGAATCATAAAAGAAGAAATATTCGGTCGCTTAGAATACATTTTTTGTTTATGAGATAAAAATTTACATTTATATACTGGTCAATAAGTTAATCTGTTCCCATGAGAAAACACATATTAAACATGACACCTTTAATAATTTTAGCAAAAGATGAAAGGTTTTTAAAGATAGGATAAAATTTATTTAATGTCAATAAAAAAACCAGCATCTTATGATATTAGAAGGTGCTGGTTTTTTAAAATATGTTTGTGAATCTAAAACTTTTACTCTCCTGCAGCCATTGATTTTGGCTCCATATGAAGAATAATATTTTGATTGATCTGAATCATGGATGCATGATAAGCCACAACACGATTACGCCCTCCGGCTTTAGCCCGATAAAGGGCTCGGTCGGCTAACTCAAGTAACTCCCTTGAATTAGTAGAATCGTCTGGAAATGCAGCCAGCCCAACAGAAATTGTAATATTTTTATTTGGCTGATATTGCTCTTTGGGAAAATTTTTCAATTCGACAGTTCGACGCAATTTTTCAGCAACCTGATCAGCGTGAGATTTATCGATTTCTGGAAGAAGGATGACGAATTCTTCCCCACCATACCGGGCTACAATATCTGCTTTGCGAAGGTTAGATTCTAATAGAATAGCAACTTTTTTGAGGATTTCATCGCCTAACAGGTGTCCATTAATATCATTGTAATTTTTGAAATAATCAATATCCACCATGAGGACGGAGAGAGGTCGTCTATAACGTTTGGCTCTCTGGAATTCTCTTTCGTAGCGCTGGTTGAAATAGCGACGATTATAAAGTCCTGTCAGATCATCAGTGATCGATAACTCTTTGGTATGTTGAAACAATAGGGTCTTGTCGATCACATTGGCGATTTCTGATCCGACTTTTTTCAAAAGTGATATTTCGTTTTTGTGGAACGAGTCCAGTTCCGTTCGATATAAGCTTAGAACACCAAGTGGATGGTTTTTTTCCAGTAGAATTGGAACGACGATAAATGATCCAGTTTTAGGTTCTCCTCCGAAAAATTGAAACTTCTGCTCAACACTTATATCAGGTACATATATCATCTCTTCTAATTCTAAAGCCTGGCCAAAAATATCTTCTCCAAATCCGAAAGATATTTGCAAATCAGTACCTTTTGGCAGTCCAAATGAGGTGTGTAGTGTGATTATTGATAACGATTCATCTACTAAAAAAATACCAAAATGATCGACCTTAAAGCTTTTTTGAAAAATCTTTTTAAATGATTTAAGAATTTCGTCCAGATTCAGCGTTCTGCTCAGTGTTAAACTTATCTGATAGAGTGAATAGAACTCCAACAATCGATTTTTCAGATTATGATTTAACTCCTCAATTTTAGAGTATTTTTTTTGAAGTCCATTAAGTTGATTTTTTAAGGTGTCAAAACTTTCTGCCATGAACTAGTACTCTCCATGTTTTCCTATGGCAAGGGGCAAATTCAATTTTATCTTTAAGGGGGTGAAAAAAAATCACTTGGAATTCTTAAAATTGTTCCTCTATTGTTTTTACCAATCTGAAAATAACACAGAAATATAATTTAGTTATTCTCAGCCCCGAAATTTAAAAATTAGAAAATAGACTACGCCCAAATTAACTTAACCACAGAGCCTTTGAAATTATTTTAATTAAAAAGGATGTTGTATGATTAGTAACACTATTGCGACTAGAATATAAGAATTTATTTTTTTAGGGAGTGAGAATAAATAAAATGCATTTCTAATACTTCTTAAATTTAATAAAAACAATAGAAACATTATTTCAAGAATTACATATAATTTTTTCTCACCCCTTAGTGTTTCTAATAATGGACTTCCTTAATGTAGTCAGCGAAAACTCTGCGGTAAATAATTTGAGTTTTATGTACAATCCAGGAAATAGAAAATTAATGGCAGAGCCGTATAATTAATTTTCTATATTGGTTGAAGTTACACAACTATTTAGATATTTCATGAGTTTTTTATATTTGTTCTCTAAACTCTCATTGAGTGGAATTCTAAAATAAAAATTATAAAATGGTTCTCGATCATTATGGTCAAAACAAATTTTTAATGAAGCTCGGCTTCTCTGACATAGATAGGTACTTAGAAGATGAAAATCATCATTCAGGTCAATAGCTATGTCGTATTTTGTTGATAAAATCTTTTGTTTCAGTCCTTTTTTCGGAAGCCCAAAAAAATTTACGTCATTAGCAGTTACAAATATTGTGCCATAATTTTTGTCACCATTTAGAAAGCTATGATAGCTTTGCCTGATAACGAATTGGAATTCAGCTTTTGGAAAATCATGTAATAATTTGACAATATATTTTCGCGCAATGCCGAAGTCTTCCAATTTATCTGGCATAAACACTAAAATAGATCGAGCTTTCAGTAAAGTACTAAATACATCAACGACATGGTTAATTTTCCTGAGTTTCGTGGCAATTTTTAGGAAGGGGATTGTAATATTCTCCATTATTTTACTCAACCTTGCTTATTACATTTAGGGTAGAATATGTTTTGAAAAATATAATATAATAAAGCAAATAAGTCAATAGTAAAATGCATATTGTTAAAAGTTAATATTTCCAAGCATAAATTTTACTATTGTTCATTCCAATTAAATTACCAATTCGTTTCGAGTTGTAAGTTTATGGAATTTAAAGTATTTCCTAAGATCATATCTGCATCGGTGCCAATGGAATTAACATGGTGGTATTGTGTCGAGCTAATTTTCATCGATAATTTAATAACAGACTTAAATTTCCACTGTAACATAATATACCATCTATTTCCTGTACCATAAAGCATTTTATTGGTTAGCATACCTGGAACATCATGCTCAAACTGATAAAGACGACTCTCATACCCGTCTGTATCAAAGAATGTAATTCGAGCGGCAATATTGAAATTATTCTTCAAATGCAAAACCAAATCTTGATACAACAATGCACCTTCAAAACGATCATTATTATAATGTGGTAATTGTTTGTAATAAGTATAGATTCCCCAAATTTTCTCTGTTCGATGTCGAATTCTCACAGTATTCCATATTATATATTCAAGTTGAAATCGAATAATCTTTTGACTTCTGGGAATAATAATTTTTTGTTCAGTTTTAAATTTGTCTTTTTGTGAAAATTTAAATTGTAGATATAGAACTAAATTTTTCAATGGTTTATGTTCAGCTCGTAGAAAAAAATCCGTTCCCCCTGATGGCATAGGGATAAAATAAGTACACCAGGGGAATTTGAATTGATCGAAATATAGGGCAAATTTAAGATTTTTTAATGGATTAAACTGAAATCCAAAATAGACGCCCTGTTCATTTCGCGGATAATAACTACATTCACCAAAGCTGTTTCCATGTAAGCTGATCAAATTTTTAGAATACTTTCGAGCGAGAATCACCACCTCCAAAGGTTTAGTATTTGTCAATACGCCGACTAATACCCCGAATCCGTTATTTTTTGAACGGGCAGCCTCGCCAAAAAGACTGAATTGGCTCAATGCTAGATTATAGTCAATTCCAACCAGTTCATTGATTCTATTAAAAGAAAATTGATACTCATTTTCATTTTTTAACGCACCATTACGGTCAAAAAGTGATTGGTAATATGTCATTCCTAAAGTAAAATAAGGAGCGGGCTTAATACATAAACGAGTACCAACCAGTTGCTCTCTTAATTGATCCTTTTTATTCAGTTCGAGAAAGTTTCTGTGATAACCAGATCTGTAAAAATTTCTAACAGTACCATCGAGATTTATAGTGGCATCAATTTTAGCAGATGAAAGGAAGAAGATAAACTGGTAAATTTTAAAACAGAATTTACCAGCAACCCCGTAAAGTGAAGCGTTTTCGTCCACTAATGTATATTCTAATAACTCTCTGCCACGTCTTTTCGCAGGATATATCGGGGCATTACTTTTATAATAACCATAAGGATTTCCAAAAAGCAACCCCTGTGCAAATTCTAAGCGGTAATTTCCAAAAATCAATTTATTTCCTTTTAATTTGTTTTGATAATTTAAAAAGTATAATTTTAAATCATCAATTTTTGTTTCGCCACAATCTTTTTCTGTAAGAATGCCGAATCGTAAATAATTTCTATAATTAAGCATAAAACGATTATAAACTTTATTTGGAGAAGGATAATAGATACCATTCCTTAAGCCTTCACATTTTTCTAATTTCCTACTTATACGAGTTTTAGTGGAAAAAGAAATTTTTTTTTCAAATTTCTTAGACGAAACAGTTAGGTATTTTTTGAGAATTTGAATCATTTCTGGATTCATGTTTTTAATTCGAGTTAATTCTTCAATATTCTCAAATCCTCCAATCTGGTTTCGATAATCTATAATGACCACAGCTAATACATCTGAAATCCATGGAAGAACTGTTAATTGTTCCACAGTAGCTTGATTTAAATCGATAGGATTTTTTTCCAATTCATCCAGGAGTTCGATAAGATCGGAAATATCTGAAAAATCCTTTTGCTGTTCTAAGAATGGTTCTNNCGTGTGATTCATTAACTTAACCTTATTCAACAATGGTAATGTATGGCTTAATACTTTCAAATTTATTTTTACCAATTCCTTTTACCTGTTGTAATTGTTCCAGGCTAATGAATTTTCCAATTTGTTGTCGATAGGCTACAATTCGTTGGGCTAAAGTAGGACCAATTCCGGGAATCTTTTGCAAATTTTCAATAGTCGCTGTATTGATATTAATTTTTGTTATCTTTACCGGTCTTAATTTATAATTGATATTTTCTGAGATAATTCTGTTTTTCCTATGATTCAGTAGCAATTGAAGAGAAAAATAATGGGTTAACCCGAGATCTTTATGAGTTGTAATTGCATAGTCGATTTCTAAATGTGAAAACAAAAAGCCAAATCCAGCGCAAAATCGAGATGGTTCAGTAGAAAATCCAGAACGGATTGCGACTCGATTAAATAATAAATATTCGATCCCACACCTCAATTCCAAAGGAAACATTGAGTCTTTAAACATATCCAGATTTAACGTTAAGTTATTGATAGGGTAAATGCTTAGTCCTGTGTTGAATGTTTGTGGAAGATTATCACCAGCTTGTCCTAATGTGGCTCGATTGAGATTAGTTGCCATAAAACCCCAACTTAAATTTGGCAGTATTTTCATTAGAAATCCCAAATCCAATTCAAAACAAAAATCTGAACCATAATTGCTGATTTGTAGTTTCATATAATGTAAGTTGAAACCGTAATAGAATTTTCCTTTGACTGATCGATTAAAAGAAGTGGTGAGTGACTGCTCTCGATAAATATCACTCCCAAAGTTAGTGAAACCCATGGCCAAATTACCGAGTGCAGTCGGAATTACAGTTGTTACTGAACCGATGGTTAACTCTTTCAAGCCGAAAGGTCGAGTATAAGAGGCTGATAACGAAGGATATGGAATTTGGGCTAATCCACTGCAATTGATAAAGATGGCGTCAGGAGTATTGGAAAGACCGACGTAAGCCTGACCCATCGCGTGGATTCTTGCACCGCTACCCCTAAGTTCAAAACTGGTATAGGCTCTTGTCTGGATGAGCAACAATGTATTTAAAAGTAACAGAAAAATTTTTTTAGTCTTAAATGGACGGAAAATTATTTTCTTGATTATCATGATAAAATTGATTATTTTTAAAGTTGCTAATTTTGTCAGAGTAAAAATAAATTTTTGAATGTTTCTAAAAAGTGTCTGTCCGGGAAGTAACACAAATCTTCCTTCGGAGGATCAATTAATTGATTGATTGATCTTTGTACACTCTCAATTTGTACAAAGAAATCGTCTTTGGTACTTGTCTCTGTTGTTAGTTGTTCGCAAACAAGAATGTTTGCGTTACGATTGAAACTAATAAACTTCACATAGAGGAGGTTTATCATGGATAAATATAAATCTGATGTCAAAACAAAATATTGTAACACTGAATCTCAAGACTGGCAATTAGTGATTTTATTCATCCTTTGTTTAATTACTAGTATTTTCTTTAATACAAGAGTCTTAGCGCAATCAATAACCGTAACAGTAGATTTAGAATTAAACGCTTTACCAGATGAGAACCGAGAAAAGCTGCAAGATTTTAAACAGATTCTGGAAGATTATTTAAATAACTACAAATGGACCAAAGATGAATTCATTGGTGAATTTAAAATAAATTGGACGTTATTATTACAAGATATAAGCGTCAGTTATCAGGATCGTTATAAAGTACAAATAGTAGTGACTAATAACTCTGATGTCCAATACTCTGATAGACGATGCCGGTTTGCGTATCAAAAAGGAGAAATTCCAGTTCATTCTGAAAATAATTGGGATTCCCTGACAAGCTTATTAGATTTTTACATAAATATTATCATAGGGGAAGAGATGGACAAATTCGGTCATTTGCTGGGAACCCCTTATTTTGAAAAAGCAAAATTAATCGCAGAGCAAGCAAGATTTGGTCTGGGACAATTCATAGAAGGCTGGGATCTTCGGGTTGAATTAATTAATGATCTTCTCAATGATAAAACAAAGAAATATCGTGAGATGAAGGATTTTTATTTTTATGGACTTTATTTTGCTAATGAAGATCCCGAAAAAGCCAAGACCTATTGCAAAGAAGCGATTAATATGCTCGAAGAAATTAAACAAGGAGAAGATCCTAAGTATAAACGATGTGAAAAATTTATTGAAGCCCATTATATTGAAATTGTTGAATTGTTTAAAGATTCCAATAATAAGGAAGTATTTGAAAAAATGATTAAACTCGACCCTGATCGTGCAAATATTTATCAGGAATATTTATAATATTAAATTCATTCTGCTTCTTAAAAAGTCATTCGTTATAAGTTTTAATTTCCTGTCTTAAATATGAAGCTAAAATTTGATGGTAGCAAATTCCCCCATGCATCACTGCAAGTTGTATCTATCGTTACTGTATAAAATGTATTCGACTGCAGTTTTGTTGATCCAGAGTACTGAAACCGAGTCAAATCACTCCACTGAAAATTCCAACCTTCAACCAATGGAATAATAGAAAATGCGTTCTGTGCCGTCTCCTGATTCACAAAGGTGTTAAATGTGATAATGATTGGATTGGAACGGCTGATAGAAGATGCTCCATTTGCAGGGTAATTTGTTGTTATTCTTAAAGGTTCAGTCTCAAATGTAAATGTTTTATCATTCATAAGTAATGAATTGTAGATATCTTTAGCGTTTGCATTAATTGTAACTGTATATTGGGTGTTACTTGCTAGATAAGTTCCTGGTTGAAAACAAATCCGTCTGGAATCAAACCATTTAAAACTCCCCATTTTTGTTGGCGTTATTGAAAAATTTTGTTCCACACTTTGTCGATCCATTCTCGAATTAAAATACACATAAATATTTGATTGCGGTGAAATATAAGTAGCTTGGTTTTCTGGAATTGTAGTCGTTACTTTAACTCCTTCAGTTTTAAAATTAGATACAAAATCAAACGAAAGAGAATCTCCGTAACTGGTTTTTGCATCGGTAGTCAACATGATTACATATAAATTGTTAGAAATATATTGATCATCTGGATAAAATAATAATTTACTATTTCCTGAAATGATTTCCCACACAAAACGGCCACTAACATCAGGAATAAGAAAGAAATTATTTTCCACAGAGGGATGATCCATAAGGATGCTAAATTCAATTTGAATCGGGGCTGTTAATGGATGATTCTGTACCCCATTGACTGGCGTGATAGTAGAAATTTGTTCGGGAAAGGGTTTTAAATATATATTAGGAACTGTTGTCACCTGACTGGGATAAACTATTACATCGTTTAAAACTTGACGGCCATATTTATTTGCCTTAAATTCAAGATTATATGTGCCGGCGGCAACCCTATCTAATTCGAAATAGCCTAATGTATCTGTAAAAGTTGTTCGAATTAATGCTCCCTGATATAAATTAATTTTAACAGTTATACTTTCCGGTTTTACCAGACCGACTATCTTTCCGGGTCTGTCTTCTGGAAAATAAGGTTGTTCCTCAGCACAACCAATGATAACAAGCACCAGAAAAATAATAAAATATCGAATGACACCAATAGAGCCCATTATACCCTCCCCACAGCTTTAAAACTAAATTGATTATTAACTAATTAATTAAACAATATTTTTTAACAATGTCAAGTTTTTTTTATGTATCAAATATAAATCAAATATAATTTTTTTCTTGCTATTTTAAAAGAAATATGTTAAAATAAAGTCTTGTTAATTGATAAAAGATAATCTTATCTAATTTTGTTTTCTTGAAGATTCACTTTACGTTAATTGATGATGACAGATAAGTTATTTAAGGCTTGGACTTAACAAGTCGGGTTCGGGACTTTGGCTGTGAAAGTTTTAATTTTGGGCCACTATAACATAAGAAATTTTGTCTTAGATAGAGAAGGGTATCTCTTTACTTTGAATAGAAAATATTACAATTCTATTAAAATCTTATTCAGTTTGATAAACTCCATTTTTATCCTATTTTTGCTTCTTCTTAAAATTTCTTTTTCTCAAGTTGATGGAAATGAATATTCGAAAGATCTAATTGTGGGTGAATTGTTTGGCAAGGTAGATCCTGCAGATCTGTGGCAATTGATTCAGAGTAATTATTATCCAGTGATCCGTAATAATTCTAAGATTGAGTTGGAAAAAGTAGAAAGTTCTAATCAGGAGGTAATATTTAAAGTCCATTATCCTAATGAAGGCTCATCAGTTCATCCAGAAAGAATTATTTTCAAATTTTTCGAATCAGAATATCGGTTGATTGCTGCAATCATTACAGAAGAAGTAGATTTCGCGATCACTGAAAGTTATGAAGCTGCTGAAGAGATTCATAAGTCAACATCTTCATTTAAAATACTTTTCCGATATAAACCTCCAAATTTTGTAAAAATGGTTGGTTATAATAATCAACATCAAATTTTAAAAAATAGGAATGTACGAAAAGCTTTGACGTATGCCATCAATCGCAATTATATTCTTAACGGATTATTGAGACGAGCAGCAGATTTAGCTGATGGCCCGTTATCACATGAATCAAAATTACGCATTTCTGGTTTGGAAGAATATAAATTCAATCCCAGAAAAGCATTTCAATTGTTACAAGAGCAAAATTGGATAGATACAGATGGCGATGATATTTTAGACAAAAACGGGAAACCGTTTCGGATTTTAATGACTTATGAAAAGGATGTCTTATTGGAACAACAGTTGGTGACAAGAATTAAAATTGACTGGAATAAATTAGGTATTGACGTAATCAGAAATCCATTGATTAAAAGTGAGATCAAAAAAATTTTAATCTACAAAAATTACGATGTGATCCTCATGAATCATCAATTTCAAGAAACAATTGATGGTTTTGAAACATTTTTCAAATCTGCTAGCAGTGAAAATGTTCTAGGTTACAAAAACAGTACAGTTGATCGTTATATTAATCTCTATAAAATTATAGAACCTTCGTCTCAGAAATTGATGCTGCAAGCAATTCAGAAGCAAATAAATAGAGATATTCCTGCAGCATTCCTTTTCTTTTTATGGATTGAGCGTTATTTTGTAAATCGATTGAAATTCACTAATTTTCAAGATGAAAATGGCGATTTGCTACCTTTTACTGAATGGTATTTAAAATGATAATTCTAGCGAGGCAAAACCGCAACATTCAAAATATAATTTCTACTCTGTCAAAATTTTTAGTATTTTCTTGCAAAAAAATTGATTGAAGATTACAGGTAATATGCCCCAACTTCGGATAAAAATAAAACATAGATTTATTACTAAGCTACTGATTTCCCATATCTTACTGGCCTCAATTCCGCTTATCTTAACCGGGGCCGTTCTTATTCAAACTGTGCAAAAAATGGTAGAGCAAACGGTCAAAGATAGAAATATGGAATTAGCTCGGCATTTAGCAAGATGTACAGAGATGCGCCTAGAAAATGCTGAGAAAATTCTAGAATTTAATGCGTCGAATATTATAATTACCCTGAAAAACCGACTTGCACAAGATTTATTTATTAATACGATGGTGAATGATTTCCATATTTTTCGTGACATAAAAATTTTAGATGTGTCTGGTCGTATCGTCATCTCAACGGTCTCTGTTCAAGATTCTGAAAAATATTGTAGTGAACCATTTGTGACGCAGGTTTTAGGAGGGGAAGACTATCAATCGGATGTTTACCTTTCTAAAGAAAATTTGCCTCTCATAGATCTGGCTGAGCCCATTCGGTTATATAATGAAATTGACGGCATATTATTGGCAGAAGTTAATCTTAAAGAGATGTGGGATCTCGCTAAAGAAAGCGTTATTGGTCATTATGGAGAGGCCTTTGTTTTTGATAAAAATGGGAGATATATTGCCCATTCTGAGCCAAAAATGGTTTACTTAAAGCAAGAATTTTTAGAAGAAGACATACTTTGGGATATTGAAAACAATTTAAATAATCAAAAAATATATGTTAACCGTAATGACATAAAGATGATTGCGGCGTATGTCTCTCTAACTCGAATGAATTGGGGAGTTGTTATTCAACAGCCAGTGGGAGAGGCCTTTGCCGTGGCGGATAAAATGAGAATGCAAATTTTCTGGTTTGTCGGAATTAGTATTTCTCTCTCCTATTTGATCGCATTTATTTATACACGATGGATTGTGACCCCAGTAAATCAACTCGTTTCAGGAATAGATAAATTTTCTACTGGCGCTTTGCATTATCGGATTCCATCAATTGGTTCTGACGAAGTTTCAATGCTCGCAGACAGGTTTAATGAGATGGCAGAAAAGTTAACCCAATTTCAAGAGAAAGCAAAGAGGAGTGAACGTTCCGAAACGCTGAGTAAAATGGCATCCGTGCTTTCGCATGAAATTAGAAATCCGCTCAATGCTATGGTTATTAATATGCAGGTTCTGGAGCGAGAGTTTAATAAACCTGAACCAAAAATTGATAAGCTTCGTCACTACCTTGAGATTGTAACCAGTGAAATTCAGCGTGTTGATGATCTGGTGAACAATTTTCTTATGGTAGCACGTCCTCCTAAATTGGAACGAAAACTTGTCAAAATTGATCAATTACTGGACGAGATAATAATATCCCAACAAGCAGAGGCTCTGCACTCAGGAGTTCGAGTTAACAGAAGATATCATGTGACTGATTTTGATTTGATGGTGGATGAGAAAAAAATTAGACAGGTTTTTCTTAATATTTTTTTAAATGCAATTCAAGCAATGCCAGGTGGAGGTAATCTTGTAATTGAATTATATCTTTTAAGCTATGCAGAAGACGAAGATAATTTGGATTGGATTGTAGTTAGATTTCGTGATACTGGAAAGGGAATTCCCAAAGAGCAATTATCGCAGGTTTTTGATTTTTACTACTCTACGAAATCTAATGGCACTGGATTAGGGCTTTCAATTGCTCAACAGATTGTGGAAGAACATGGCGGGCGAATAGAAGTTGAAAGTAAAGTAGAAAGCGGGAGTATATTTTCCGTTTTTTTACCAAAAGTTAAAAAAAAATAATTGAAAAAAATGGAAAATTTAAGAATATTTCAATCAATCACTTGACTTCTGTCAATTTATTTAGTATATTAATTTGTATTCATAATATCAGGTTCTTTGATAATAGTTGACAGAGATTTAGAAAAAATTGGTAATCATGCGATATAAGCCTGAGTTTGACTAGCAGATTCAATACAAATTCAGAATGTGATTTTGATTGAAGATTGTCAATGAAATTGTGGTATTGATCCTTTTTCTCTGTCATATTATAATTCTGAAAAAATATGATTTGATAAGGAACTTTACTTAAAAGAATGAGTATATTATCAGAATATAAAAAATCAGGTTTTCATTTTAAACATAATCAAAAGGAGAGAAAGGATGTGATGTAATATGATTAAAGTGATCGTTGGAGAAAATGAATCAATCGATCGCGCAATTACTAGATTTAAAAAGAAATGTCAACAGGCGGGAATATTACGAGATTATAGAAAAAATAGCTATTTTCTTAAACCAAGTCAGAAGAAAAGATTAAAACATGAGAAGGCGGTTCGGAGACTAAATAAGTTACTAGAAAAAACTTTGTAAACACTTAAGGACACTCAAATCGTGATTAAAAAGGATGATTCGGTGGTTTAAAAGATTTTGTTGTTGTCATAACTGAGTTTTTAGCAGAACTCCAATTGTTTTACCTCAATTAACATTCCGTCTAATTTTTTCCATTTTTTGATATAGAATTTGTTTGATTATTATTTAAGATGATAAAATTTATATAAATGATTTTCTGTAAGTTTGTAGTTTGGTTTGTATACTAATTAAGACGTGAATTTGTTGGAAGTTGTATGGCAAAGAAAAAGAAAGTGGTAGGATCACGCACTAAACAATCAATTGAAAAATATCTAGAGGAAATCGGCGGTTTTTCTCCATTACGCCCTGAGGAGGAAATAGATCTTGCACGAAGAATACGAACTGGCGACGAAGAGGCTTTAGACTTACTTGTTAAGGCCAATTTACGCTTTGTTATCAGTGTGGCAAAGGATTACCAGGGTCAGGGATTGCCGTTGCAGGATCTAATCAGTGAAGGGAATCTAGGGCTAATTAAAGCTGCTCAAAGATTTGATGAAACTCGCGGTTTTAAATTTATTTCTTATGCAGTCTGGTGGATAAGGCAATCCATCCTACAGGCCTTGGCTGAACAGTCCAGAGTTGTTCGACTACCGTTGAATCGAGTCGGTGCAATTAATAAAATCGGTCGTGCATTAGAGTCATTGGAAAAGGTGTTCGGTCGAGAACCGAGTATGGATGAAGTGGCCTCGAAGATGGAAATGTCCACCTACGAAGTTTCAGATGTTATCAAAACATCGGCCCGGCATCTTTCTTTGGATGAGCCGTTCAAAGAAGAAAACGGAAATAGTTTGCTAGATGTTATCGAGAGTGATCGTTATAGTCCGCCTGATAGCACCCTAATGAAAGAATCACTTCAGGTGGAAATTGATAAAATCTTATCTACTCTAAAACCAAGAGAAGCAGAGATCATTAGACTTTATTTCGGACTCGAGGGTGATCGTCCTTTGACCCTCGAGGAAATCGGAGAACATTTTCGATTAACCCGTGAACGGGTACGACAGATTAAAGAAAAAGCATTAAGACGACTTCGCCATCGATCTCGACTAGAACCGTTGAGGAAATATCTGGGATAATTTTTAATACTTCTTAGTCATATTAAACAAAGCTTGCTAACGAATTAACATTTTATTATATTAAGATATGGCAAAACAAAACTTACTTTTTAACATCCCATATCCTAACACATCTTAAGGAGAAGCAGCAAGGTTCCATGGAAGACCTTGCTGAATCATTCATTGCTTTCCGTAAGCGATACCACCATTTTTTTCAACTGAAGACCAAATCAGTTAGCCAGCAGTCATTGCATTATTTATGTGGATTAATGCAGGCTGACAACAAGAATATGGAACGGATGGTGGAAGTGTTTCCAGATTCTGATTGGCAGCCCCTGCAGAATTTTCTATCTTATTTATCCTGGGATGGACAGGCATTACCGGATCAGATTGCCCTTGATGTCAATTATCCCATTAGTGGCGATGCGGACAGTTGGTTGATTGTTGACGAGAGTGGGCTTAGCAAAAAGGGGAACAAGTCTGTCTCGCTCAGCGGGATGGAGTGGTCGCTTAGGTAACATTGATAACTGTCACGTCAGCGTCCACGCTGCGTTCTGTTGTCGTGATCAAGTAAGTTTAAAGAATACTCGAATGTTTTTACCTGAGAGTTGGATCAGTGCTCAAGATCGATGTCTGGAAGCTGGTGTTCCAGCAGATTAAGTGGAGCATCACAAAAAAGCTGAACTGGGGTGAGCGATGATTCAATCCGCCCGAAAGAAAGGTCTTGGCTTTAAATGGTTTGGTGGAGATGCGTTTTATGGGAGATAATCCTGAATTGTTACGTCAACTGGATCAGATGGGAGAAACATTTATCCTGGATATTCACAAAGATCAAACCATTTATTTATCAGATCCAGCCCCTTATACCCCCAAAAAATTTGCCTCGTGGCAAAATGCCGACTCGATTGAAAATAGACCAAGTTGCTATCGAAGTTTGCCAATGGGCTGATGAACAGCCAACATCAATCTGGAAAAAATTTTAGTTCGCGATAGCACGAAAGGATTTATCATCGCCAGAGTTCTTCACCGACAAGTATGGCTTTGGGACGGTGAAGAACAAACGGCTCATCAGTAGCATTTGGTGGTGAGCAAATCTAATTGTTCAAAGAACAAACGAAAATATAGCCTTAGCCACGCCCATTACCGATACCCCAATACAACGGTTAGTTTATATGCCAGGTCAACGCTATCTATTGGGTGGAACGGACGATTGAAAATGGTAAAAGTCATGCTGGTTTAGCTGACTACAAGATTCGCATCTGGACTGGTTGTCAATCCGCCAAGCGGGAAAATGGCGATGTTAGCGTTTTTATCTATGTTAGAAATAAAATTAATACTGCAAAACTAATGCGGGCGTCTGGTCTGCTTACTTTATAGCCTTGCAATAGAAATCTTCTTGATCTGATTTATTTTTGAATTTCGATAAACATTCTGCTACTGTTTTATCATATTTGATCCATTTCCATTGGTGATTACAGAATATTATGAATCAGAGGAAGATTTAAGCGGGATGAATACAAAAAAACGAATTCGCTTTTTTCCTTTATGGAAGTGGCTCCTACAATAATTAAAAAATTTGTACTCCCACAGAAATGAAGAAATAATAGTTTTTCTGTGGGAGTTCTATTTTTGTGGTAGAAAAAACTTATTTCCCAAAAAGAGAAGCTAAAAGATCAAAAAGCCTTCCTAATAAACCAGGTTCCCTGCCAGATGGAATATAGACATCATCCGTTTCATCGATATAGATAATTCCGTCTCCATCTTCATCGACTAATTCTCCACCAGAAGAACCGCCTGAAGGAACATCTGAGCCTGGAACAGAAACAGAGGATAAAGCACGTTTAAAGCGATCCCAATCAAATAATGGACCAGGATCGGGTTTGTGAGGCGATATTTCCTGATGTCCTCGAATCAGATCAATGGGAATATTGAATTGCTTCATTTTTTGTTTGACCAACCAGACTAATGCCTCGTATTGGAAATCAGTATAGCGCACTAAAGCCCCGTCACCCTGTAGCTCAATACCAATACTCCACTTGTTTATACTTTCTCTAGATTCGCCATGAATGACCCAACTACTTTTTCCTGCATGCCAGGCAGTATCTTCATCCCTGATCATCTGGACAATAGGACGTTCCTCACGAGCGATAAGATAATGCGCTGAAGCCTGATTGGTCGAGCGCCATACCGCCGGTTTAAACCAATTGATTGTACCTTCAAAACTATGAATCAAACCATTGGTGCTGCCGGTATGATGAACAATGATCATGGCGTTGGCAAGTTTGCCGGGATCAAAAAATTGACTTTCTATCCATTCTATTTCCATCGGAATCCTCCTGACTTAATTATTGTAAATTTTCTTTAATATGTTATTTATTATTATTGAAGTTGTGAAAAACGAATGTTATTTAATAAATAATTTAGTGATTTCATCTTGATGAAATTCCGGCAAATCCATCTCTTTATCGTTAATAATAAGTTTTATCCCATATTCTTTAGGCATAATGTTACCAATATTCTTTACGTTGATGTGATTTTGTTTAAAGACATCTATGATTTTATGAGTGTAATGTTGATCGGTCACGATTAATAACGCTCCTGAAGCGATAGCACCCAATGGATCTATATCATACTGATCACAAAGGAGCTTAGACTCAGGTAGAATTGGGATTTCGTGTTCAAAAATTTTCAAACCAACACCACCAGCCATCGCTAATTCATGTAATCCCATTGCAAGTCCCCCTTCAGTGGGATCATGCATGGCATGAACACCACCAACACGGAGGGCTAGCTGAGCATCCTTCAATACGCTAATTCCAGGCTCATGAACAAAATTTTTACATTTTTCAACTAAATCCTCAGAATAAATATCACTGAGCCTCTCCCCTTTTTCACGCGCGATGATGGAGGTAGCTTCGATGGCTATACCTTTTGTTAATAAAATATCATCTCCCGATTTGACATTTTTATTGGTGACCAGTAATTCTTTTTCAACAATTCCCAGCATCTGACCTATAACTAGAGGTCGATTAATACCATAAGTGACTTCAGTATGCCCACCACAAAACATAATATTTAATTGTTGACACGCCGCACTCAATTGCGAAAATATTTTTTCTACCATCTCTTCAGTAGTCAAGGCTTCTGGTAAAAGAATGGTTGCTAAAAACCACCGAGGGATTCCTCCCATGCAGACGATATCATTGGCATTGATATAAATCGCATAAAGACCGATATTCTCAGAAACAAATGTGATGGGATCGGTTTTTGCAACAAGATAATGATCACCATGTTCGATAACGGTGGCGTCCACACCAACCTTTGGACCAACAATAATCGTCTCATCTTCGGTAGCATATTTATCAATTAATTCAGCAAGAAATGCTGGGGACAATTTCCCTAACGGCAATGTTGGAATGGATTCATTCATTTCATAATCTCCACTTCAAAAATAACGGTTCCACCACCAGTATAAGCGCACGGGTCCAAACACTGAAGGAATGCCCTGTTTTCATCCTTTGTATTCAAACCTATAGAAGTTGGAACGACGTCATGAGATAAAGCCACATGATAAGGCAGAATCGACGCCAGTGAATGCATGCAAACTCGACATGATCGAGTAGGATCCAGGATATATCCATCTTTCAGCAAAAACGAGTCACCTTTTCGATAAACTGGACAGGTTCCTTTGATTTCAATAATGGTTATTTTTAAATCTTTTCCCATATTTAAAAGTCATAACGATTGAATTTTCTCTAAAAATAGGTTTATGCCATAACCTACACTTAAACGACTAGCGAAAGGCAAGAGCCTGCCCCTGACCTGTTCAGGGGGCAAAATCGTGAGATTTTGTCTGAAGGCCTGAGCCAATTGGGCAAAGCCTGTAGCAAAGCGATGAGCCAGAGCCTGCCCCGAACTTGATTCGGGAAACAAGAACGCCATAGAAGGTCGAGCTCGTGGGTAAGTTAGCAATTGATAACGAAGCCCTGTGATCCAACGAGTACGATAAATAGTACAGTCTGGGACCAACTGGTTGACCAAGGTTCTGGCTTATTCACAAGCTGTCGGTGAAAAAGAGCCTTCGGGAAAACACGAAATAGGATAGCACCACATACCCAGTCAGCATAGCATCTCGTAGGGCAACTGACGGGATGATCAGGCACAAGCCTGTCCTGAGCGTGTCGAAGGATCAGCAGAAGCCATAGTAGCCAGACGCGGGGAGTAATGCCCCAGACACGCCCCGTGAGATAATTGAAAATTTGGCGTGTACCTCATAAGATAGATTTCTATCTCACGGGGTAGGTGAAGGACTGAACATCGTGGTCTCGACCCGTTGGATAATGAAATTGAAAACTTTTAGGGAGTGAGATAAAATAAATTACGCAGTATAGTTTTATTAGTCTCTATTTTTTCAAGATCGACAAAATAAAAATGGGACAGCTATTTAACCTCACTCCCTTAACTATCATCGATTGAAGAAAAGTTGGTTACAACATTTTTCTGCTATACAAAGAATATCCAACGGGTCAAGGATGAGACTTGTCGTGCTCGATTCTGGGCAATAATCCCTGACAAGGGCAGCTACAGGACGGCGCACAGACATCCGCCAGCCTTGTTAATGTGAAAGAACAAATTCTTTTGTTATGCATTAGATGTTTATTCATCCCACGCTGAAACGCCCCGTGCGGAATCGCATGTGACCGAAGGGAATGCCTATTGACACAGGGTGTTGTGGGGAGCGGGGTAGGAAAGTCCCCACTTACCCGATTTATCTGCATTCAGTATTTTAGTACATTAATAAGGTCTTCTTTGTTTCCACAAAGATGTTTCCTACTTTCAAGTGGTATCTATTTCTATAAACTGAAAGTTTTTCTATCGAACATTTTGCAATCATCATAGGCTTTAGTTATATTTAAGATACAATTAATCTTCATAGTATCTCAATTACATTGTCCATCCGACTTTATTATTTTAGCACATAACGATCTGGTTGAGTTGCTGCAACGGCAGGCATCGCACTGACCATAAAATTTAATAACTAATGTCCTGCGAGCACTCGCCCAAATAATTACGCACAAGCGAATTATACTCGACTCGCACCACTGATTATAACAGAATTAACAGTAACTTACATATAAATTTATTAGGTAACTAATCTTTTTTTATATAAATAACAAGAATTAACTATTTTTCGTTTTTCAAACCTATAAACAATGGAATTCTTTATTTTATTTCAGACAAGAATCAGTACATGTAGGGAATATTTTGAATATACAATAACAAAGTTAAAATTGTTCCCATTCAACTCGAAGTGTTTCCCATGGGGGAGACTTTGTTTGTCTTTCCTTAGGAATTTCATCTCGTGGTTTGAGATCAAATTCAAATGTTGAAATATCTGTTTCACCGATTTGCATTTGGAAATTGATGACTTTTCTCATGATATATCCTCTTGATTTTGATTTTAAAATTGATTTAAAGAAAAAAGAAATCTGGTTTATAACAAGTAAGCTAACGTTAATAATTTCAATATAATAATAAAAATTAATATGAATTTTTCACGGGAAATATTGAGAAAGATTAATTTTTTCATTTGATTTTCATGAAAGTTACTTATTATTTCGTATATAGTTAGGGTGTTTTCTTCAAACACGATTTATTTTATTTTGACGGTGGTTTACACCTCTTTAGAAATAGTTGTTACAGTTTCATTTAAAAATTCCGAGAACGGTTCAGCAAATTCCTTACGCTTCAATGCAAACTCGACTATTGTCTTCAGATAGTCCATCTTATTACCAATGTCGTATCTTTTGCCTTCAATAATATTACAATAAATATTTTCTCGCCTTAACATAATTCTCATTGCATCGGTTAGTTGAATCTCATTATTTTTACCTCGAGGAGTCTGTTCGATAGCTTTATAAATCTCAGGAGTTAGAATATAGCGTCCCGCGATCGCCAGATTTGAGGGACTTTTTTCGACCTCGGGTTTTTCTATGAGGTCAGTTACTTCCCAGATGCTGTCACTAATTTTTTTACCACCAATAATACCATAACGGCCAACTTTCTCTCTCGGCACCTCTTCCACCCCAATAATCGTTTGGCGATATTGTTCGTAGACATCGACAAGTTGTTGGGTAACAGGTATTACAGAATCTATTATTGTATCGCCTAGCAACACGACGAATGGCTCATTTCCTGTATGATATCGGGCATGGTAAATAGCGTCTCCCAATCCATTCAGTTCTTTTTGTCGAATAAAATGAATATTTGCCATATCTGCTATGCGACGAATTTCATTATACAAACTCTTATCATGATTATTCTTGAGTTTTGCTTCTAATTCAAAATTTCGATCAAAATGATCTTCAATGGCTCGTTTGCCTTTGCCAGAAATTATGAGAATATCGTCAATACCGGAATCTATCGCTTCTTGAACGACATATTGAATTGTCGGTGTGTCAATGATCGGAAGCATCTCTTTCGGTTGAGCTTTTGTTACAGGAAGAAATCTTGTCCCTAATCCTGCTGCTGGAATAACTGCTTTTTTTACCATAATAAACCATTTCTCCTTTTAAATTATATAGGGTTTGATCACTCTTGCCTTGATTTTTTTAAGATCAATAATCAATTTTGTTAACATTTCATTATCTTTATAAATACCGATAATAGAACCTCCTGAACCAGCGAATTTAGCTGAGGCCCCGCAGGCTCGAGCGGTCCGAATCATCTCCATATTGCTTTCACTAATGTTCATAATTTTACTCCGGTGGTCAAAATTTTTATTCATTAAATCAATGAGTCTCGATGTATCTTTATCGAGTAATGCTTGCTTACCCTGTTCAGCCAGATCAGCAATTTGATTTAATGTGTCAATCACAAAGGAATCACCATTCTCGTATCTAGTTCGAATATCACTAAGCACCTTTCCAGAAACTTTGCCTAACTCTGTTTTATAGGCAATATACAATTCGGGTAAAAGGGCTGGATCGAGGCGTTCATAGAAACCGTGCTTTTTAGACTCCATAATTTTCTTATTAAAATTCATGTACACGCATCCTTCATAAATTTGAATCACTCGATCCTGCAAACCTGCATTAATTCCCAACTCTTCAGTTTCCACCGAGAGCACAATAGTCGGTAAAATCTCAAAAGGAATTTTTACTTGATAAAATTCCATCAGTGCACGCATCGTTGCCGTAATAATCGCGCTTGAACCAGCTAAGCCGACTTGACGAGGAATTGATGAATGATAACGAATGGTGAAATTTTTATTGCTCAATTTAATATTGTTCTTCTCACAATATTCACAAAACTTATTGATCGCTGCTTTAATTAGCCGATCTCCGCCATAATATCCAACTAAACTTACTGCTTCAACCAGATCATAGATATTTCGATAAATATTTCTGTCTTGATCCTGTGACTCGATATGGAGTTCTGGTGTTTGATAGAGAGATATATGGGCGCCAAAATTCCTGACAATAATGGAGATTGTTTTACCAAAATAACCATCGGAAGGATTACCTAAAAATCCTGCTCGAGCATAAGCACGTGTTTCAATGATCATCTGTAACCTCTATATTTTTAAATATCTTATTTACTAACAAAATTCTTTTACAAAATCTTCAGGGTTCAAAAAACTAATGATTTATAGGAGAGAGAAGCTGTTAATATGAATACAATTTTATTGAATATGCCAAATATAAATATTATATCAAATTTAATATTACATATCAAGGGCTTTTTGTTTTGAATGTTAAATTTCTTTAAATATATCAGATACTGGGGGTACCCAACCTTGCGGAGTTTAAGCAATAAGTAGTCAAATTACAGTTGACTTTTCCACAAACATTATTTATATTTAAGATCAATTAAAGCATAAAACTTTCTGCCCGTCTTTTTCTAAGCATTTGAAGGTTACTTAGAATTAGGAAACCATTTGAAACAATCATAATTATATTAATATACAGATATATCTAACTATTATGGAAGGGCTAAATTTTGATAAATTTATCTCATCGTTATTATAAGTTTCTTGCTTTCTTCATTCTAGGATCTTTTTTTATTTACTGCTCAAGTACCACTACTAAAAAATCAAACGATGTTATTGCAAATCAAGCCATGGTGGCATCAGCTCATCCAATCGCCTCGAAGGTTGGGAGTGATATTTTAAAACAAGGGGGAAATGCTGTGGATGCTGCGATGGCCATGGCTTTTACTTTATCGATTGCTGAGCCAAATGCTTCAGGCCTTGGCGGAGGTGGCTTTATGATAATCAAAATGGCTAATCAAAATGAAGCAGTCATGATAGATTATCGGGAGATGGCTCCAGAAAAAGCAACTCCAGAGATCTATTATAAAACAGATTCAAGCTTTAAAGATTTGACTCAAGGAGGGGCGACATCCATTGGTGTTCCAGGATTGGTATCCTGTGCTGAATTGGCTTTAGAAAATTATGGTTCCGTGAGTTGGAAGCAACTATTAGCACCATCAATAAAACTATCACGAGAGGGAATTGTCGTCAGTGAAATGTTAAATGGAATGATCATAAATAATTATGAAAAATTACTAAAATATCCTGCAACCTCTGCAATTTATCTATCAGAAATGCTCCCTTTAGAACCCGGCAGTGTACTGAAAAATGAAGATTTAGCCAGCACTTTTGAAAAAATAGCTGAAAATGGCTCAAAAAAATTTTATGAAGGTGAAATCGCAGAAGCTATTGTTGGTGAAATTAAAAAACAGGGAGGGCTTTTTGAACTACCAGACATGAACTCCTACCAAGCAAAATTCAGAAAGCCAGTTGTTGGAGACTATCGCGGTTATCAGATCATCTCTTCAGGCCCTCCATCGGGTGGGGGTACTCACCTCATTGAGCTATTAAATATTATGGAAGGCTTTGATATTAAATCAATGGAGCATAATTCCGTCCAATTGATCCATCTTTTTGCTGAAGCCATGAAAATGGTTTATGCTGACAAATCAGTAAATTCGGCTGATCCTGATTTTTATAATGTGCCTGTGGATTCATTCACCAATAAAAAATATGCAACTCGACTCCGGAATTTGATTAACAGAAAAAAATCGATGTTTGACTACTCTCCTCCACATTTTATTATCCCTGAATCAAATAGTACATCCCATTTTTCAGTTGTTGACCAAAATGGAAACATTGTTGCGCTCACTCAGAGCATTAATAACTTCTTTGGTTCAGGAGTTGTCGTCCCAGGTACAGGTATTCTATTAAATGATCATCTAAGCGATTTTGACGATCAAATGAACAGACCAAACTCAATTGCTCCACATAAACGACCAACAAGCAGTATTGCTCCGACCATTGTTTTAAAAGATGGCAAACCATTTATGACCCTTGGCACTCCTGGTGGATCAAGAATTATTTCTGCATTAGCTCAGATTATTATAAATATCATCGATTTTAATATGTCAATGGATGATGCAATTGAATCACCGCGTGTACATTGTTTAAACAAGGTGTTACATGTCGAAGGACGAATTCCGGTCGAAATTATCGAAAAATTAGAATCGATGGGTCATACAATTAAGGTTCATGCAAATTTTGATAAATATTTTGGCGGAGCTCAAGGAATTTTAATAGACCCTAAAACTAGAAGATTATATGGTGGTGCAGACTCAAGACGAGAGGGTTGCGCCTTAGGATTCTAATTCAAAAGGTTAAATTTGAAATTTAACAATTTGAGAATCATATTTATCATTTTTGAGTTATAATAAAACAAAAACATGGAGGATTCAATGAAGTGTTTAGCAAAAATTATATCAAGTTTAATTATTGTTTTAATTCTATTTTCTCAATGTAGTCAGAAAAAGGATCTTGATCAAATGATAGCTGATTTTTTCGCGAACAATAAAGATGTAACTCTTTTGGTTACGGATTCAGGGTTAGGCGGTCTGTCAGTGGCTGCAGATATAGCATCCAGATTGCCAAGAAGCGGCGTTTTTGAAAATGTACGAATTGTATTTTTTAATTCCTTATTTCACAACCGAAGTGGATATAATAGCCTAAAATCTGAAGATGAAAAGGTACGAATATTTAATATTGCCTTGAAAGCAATGGCTAAAAAATATAAGCCTGATTTATTATTAATGGCCTGTAATACGCTTTCTGTTTTATATGATAAAACTCCTTTTTCTAAGAAGGCAAAATTTCCTGTTATTGGAATTGTCGAAACTGGTGTCGATTTGATCGCTAAACAATTCGATAAAATCCCTCAAGCCACAGCCATTATCTTTGCAACGAAAACCACAATTGGATCTAATACTCATAAAAATTTATTAATCAGTCGAGGATATCCGGAGAAACAAATAATCGGACAGGCCTGTCATCGGCTGGCTGGGAGCATAGAGCGCGGTTACGACAGTGAAGAAACTATCGGATACATACGACAATATATAACTGAGGTGCTGAATCAATTGGGCAACTCTAACAATCCAATTTTTGTCAGTCTCAATTGTACTCATTATGGATATTCGTTGCAACAATTTAAGGATGAATTCGCACAAGCGGGTTATCCGAACATAGTGATAATTGACCCAAATCCAGAAATGGCTGATTTCTTATTTAAGCCTCCTTATGTAAATCGTTATCTAAAAACAGAAGTAACCGTGGAAGTTGTCTCCAAAACTAAAATAAGCGAACAGAAAAGAATATCCTTAAGTAGGCTGTTACAAGAAGTTTCACCTTTAACAGCAGCAGCATTGGAGAATTATCAATATGATCCTGACCTTTTTGACGCAAAGTTTGATAGTACAACGGTTAGCGAATGAAAGATACCACAATAAGATAATAAATTTAAGATCTATATGAGCTAATCTTCTTGAATCATAAGAAATTAGACAGAATGAATACAATTTTCAGGATAAAAATCCTGTTTATTATATTATCATTAGAATCAATTAGACTAATTGAAATTTTGTTTGAAAAAGATTGTTTAAAAAAATTCGAGGAAATGCAAATGAAAACTTTAACACCACCACTTTCTCGATTTTGCTTATGTTTATTTTTATCGATAATGTCTTTCTTCCCGGTGACAACAATCGTATTTGGAAAATTTATTGACAAAGGATTAGTCGTTACACCAGATTCAATTGCCACACTAATCGCGATGGACATTTTAGACCAGGGCGGTAATGCTGTCGATGCTGGTGTAGCAGCGATGTTTGCCTTATCAGTAGTTCAACCTTATGCATCAGGTCTGGGTGGCGGTGGATTCATGCTGATTCGGATGCATCAAGAAGGTAAAATAATCGTTATTGATTTCCGTGAACAGGCACCACAAGGCATTGATCCTTTTATTTTTTATCAGGACAATGAGATTTTCAACATTTATACGAAATATGGCTCTCGATCTATCTGTATACCCGGCATGGTTGCTGGGGCTGAAAAATCACTTACTGCCTATGGTACCATGACATTTAAACAGGTACTTCAACCAGCTATTGATCTAGCCGCTGAAGGATTCGTTGTTAGTGAGGCATTGGCTAATATTATAACTGAAAATTACGATCTTTTAGAATCTAATCGTGCAACCTCTTTTATATTTTTACCTGATTGGTTTCCATTAAGAGCAGGTGAAATCCAAAAGCGACAGGATTTAGCTTTCACCTTTAACTTGCTTGTATTACATGGTGTCAAATCATTCTATCAAGGTGATATTGCAACTGATATTTATGATGAATTGAGAATGAATAATGGTCTGATTCAGTTAACTGATTTACAGACATATCAGCCAATAATCAGAAACGCCATTCATGGAAAATATCGAAATTTGGATGTCTTTTCCGTTCCACTACCGAGTTGTGGAGGACTGGCCCTAATCGAATTATTAAAGATACTAGAGAGATTTAAATTGAATGAATATTCAATAAATAGTGGTCCATATATTCACTTCGTGGCTGAAGCAACAAAACAGGTATTCCAAGATCGAGAAGAATATTATCTTGCAGATCCAAAGTTCGATTCGGATAATATTCAATTTGTTTTATCAGATAATCACATTGAAAAGTGCTACTGTAAAATTGATTCCAATGACGTTAATCCGATCATAAATAAAAGTATGAATCGACATAATAATGAGAGCCGGAATGCCACACATATATCGATTATTGACCAGGATGGGAATGTTGTGTCAATATCTCATACACTGAATAATTTTTTTGGTTCTGGGATTACTATACCCAAATATGGGATTTTGTTAAATAATGCGATGAATAATTTTTCCAATATTACCGGCAGAAATAATTCATTAGAACCGGGTAAGCGTCCCCAGACAACACTTGCTCCAACTATTTTACTTAAAAATCAACAGCCTTATTTAATATTAGGAGGTAATGGAGCTGAACAGATCATTTCAATGCTGGCCCAGATTATCATTAATATCGTTGATTTTAATCTATCATTAGATCAAGCCGTTCTATCTCCCCGGTTTCATTACAACTATTATGATGACGCTATCGAAATGGAAACACGAATTGAAGCCAATTCTATTGATTATCTTAAAAGGTTAGGACATAAAGTTAATTTGAGGCAAGATTTTGATGTTTATTTTGGGAGCGCTCAGGCGATTCTAATCGATCCAAACAATCATGTTTATTCTGCAATTAATGATATGAGACAAGAAGGGGTGGTTTATGTAAAATAGATAGGACAAACATAAGAAATATGAGCAGAGAAAGAATTTATGGTTTTCGAAATGAACAATACAAATTTTATAGAATATCATGAAAATATAGCTTTACTGAAACTCAGCCTGAGAGTCACTGACGCAATAAATTTGAACTTAGTAAACGAATTAGCCGCTAATCGCAGAAAATAATGTGGTAGAAGAATATGATCCAACTACGGATAGTTAGATTACTAAAAAAGCTATGCCAACACCACTTGGATGGGCAGGAGGTGCGGTAATTAATGATACCATCTTTGTCTTTGGAGATCGAGGAGTCTCGGGGGATGTTACTGCGGTTGAAAAATATTGCCCATTGAGAGATTTATGGCTGTCTGAATCTTCTGTGCCAAATCCTCGTAGTAGATTCATGACTGCCGCGTTAAATAATAAAATTTATCTCATTTTTCAGTGGGCAATCCAAAAATACTTTAAATCGATGATGTTGCTGAGATGAAATATGAAGAATATTATTACACTTATTTGTATCGATTAAAAAAAGTATACTTGCATTGGGATATAAAATCTAAAGGCTATCCAACTTTTGATCTGAAAGATTATGGAACAATTATCTGGTTTACTGGTGATGATCGAGATAGTGAAAATCTCGTGGCTTTGTAGGGTTGAGTTATCGCGCCATCTTACTAGTCGATTTAGACTCACTAAAGTTATCAGATTATAAAGGTCTTATTGTCACTCGGGTCTTTCCAAATACACCTGCAGTGCAGGCTGGTGTTCAGGTGGGTGATGTTCTAAAAAAATTCGATGAAAATACTATTAGAGATCAAGTCCAATTTTTAAACATCCTCCAGCCGTATTATGCAGGAGACACAATC
>JABAOH010011409.1_pt3 | contig 29795 bp, 20 predicted proteins | sample 7062181 | NCBI WGS metagenome assembly JABAOH01 (sample SAMN14538630, study PRJNA623070) | marine sediment metagenome | biome: marine biome [ENVO:00000428]; feature: marine pelagic biome [ENVO:01000023]; material: deep marine sediment [ENVO:00002113]; isolation source: pool of 5 deep marine...
TGAAAGAACGCGAGCCGCTCTATCGGGCGACGGCAGATGTGACGGTCGCCACCAGTCGACGCTCGCCGATGTCGGTCGCGCGCAAGATACTGGCAGCGTTGCAATCGTTGCAGGCCCATGAAGACGCTTGAGCTCGAACTGGGCGAGCGCAGCTATCCGATCCACATCGGTGCAGGCCTGCTGACGCGTGCCGAGTTGATCGTGCCGCACCTCATCGGCGAGCGGTTCGCTATCATTAGCAACGAGACCGTCGCGCCGCTTTATCTGCAGGTCTGTGAGACGACACTGGCTGAATATCAGCCGGTGGTGATCGTGTTGCCCGACGGCGAGCAGTACAAGACGCTGGACGTGCTCGACAAAGTCTTCACGACGCTGTTGACTGAGCGCTGCGATCGGCGCACGACCTTATTGGCACTCGGTGGCGGCGTGATAGGGGACATGACCGGTTTTGCCGCGGCGTGCTATCTGCGCGGCGTGCCGTTTATCCAGTTGCCGACCACCTTGCTGGCGCAGGTGGATTCCTCGGTCGGCGGCAAGACCGGGGTGAATCACCGGCTCGGCAAGAACATGATCGGGGCGTTCTATCAGCCGCGCTGCGTTGTGATCGATACAGATACGCTGGATACGCTGCCTGATCGGGAGTTATCCGCCGGTCTCGCTGAAGTGATCAAGTACGGTTTGCTGCACGACGCCAGCTTCTTCGAGTGGTTGGAGTCCAACGTTGACAAGTTGCTCGAGCGCGACAAGGAGGCGCTCAGCTCCGCGATCCTGCGCTCATGCGAGATCAAGGCGGCCATCGTCGCCGCCGACGAGCGCGAGGCCGGCCTGCGCGCGCTGCTCAACCTCGGCCATACCTTCGGCCACGCGATCGAGGCGGCCATGGGTTACGGCACCTGGCTGCACGGCGAGGCGGTGGCCGCGGGCATCATGATCGCCGCCGATCTCTCGCACCGCTTCGGGTGGCTGCAGGCAGAGGAGCTGGCGCGCATCGAGACCGTGTTAGCGCGGGCCGGGTTGCCGGTGCGCGCACCCGCGGCGATGACGCCTGAGCGGTTCATGGCGTTCATGTCGCTGGACAAGAAAGTGCAGTCGGGACGCCTCAGGCTGGTGCTGCTCGAGCGCATCGGTGCCGCCGTGGTGAGCGATGACATCGACCAGACGCCGTTGACCGAGACGCTAGAGCAGTGTCGCAGCCAGCAGTAAGCGGTGCGCTGGCGGCCTATGCCGTTAGCGAGGCAAACACATGGGGTCGCCGCTATCCGGAGGCGGCGCCGGCCTACCGCGGCGAGTTTCAGCGCGATCGCGATCGCATTATCCACTGTGCGGCGTTCCGGCGTCTGGAGTACAAGACGCAGGTGTTCGTCAATCACGAGGGCGACTTGTTTCGCACGCGCCTCACGCACTCGTTGGAAGTCGCGCAACTAGGTCGGTCAGTCGCGCGAGCGCTCAGACTCAACGAAGACCTGACTGAAGCCATTTCGCTGGCACACGATCTGGGGCACACGCCCTTCGGGCATTCGGGTCAGCACGCGCTCAACGAATGCATGCGCGAGTACGGAGGTTTCGAGCACAACCTGCAGTCGCTGCGGGTGGTCGATGTGCTGGAGGAACGCTATGCTGAATTCCCGGGCCTGAATCTCAGTTTCGAGACGCGCGAGGGCATACTCAAGCACTGCTCGCGCGAGAAGGCCAAGGAGCTCGGCGAGCTCGGCGAGCGTTTCCTCGAAAACCGGCAGCCAAGCCTCGAGGCGCAGCTTGCGAATATCGCCGACGAGATTGCCTACAACAACCATGATGTGGACGACGGCCTGCGCTACGGGTTGATCGGTATCGACCAGTTGATGGAGGTGGAGCTGTTCGCGAGAGAGTACGCCGAGCTGGAACGGCGCTATCCGGATTTAACCATGCGCCGCCGTGTGCACGAGACTGTAAGACACATGATCAATCGCGTGGTCGTGGACCTGATCGAGCATACTTCAGAACAGTTGGCGGCGGCAAAGGTGCAGAGCGTCGATGACGTGCGCCGGGCAGGCCGGCCCTTGTTTGCCTACTCGGAAGACGTTGCCACCGAGGTTCTGCGGCTCAAGCGATTTCTCAGAGAGAATCTCTATAGCCACTATCGCGTGCGACGCATGAGCCGCAAGGCGGCGGCCCTGATCAAGGAGCTGTTCGATGCATTCATGAAGGACCCGCGACTATTGCCGCCGCAGTATCAAGGCAAGCTGCCCGGGCGCCGGGACACGCCCGCACAGTGCGCGCGCGTAATCGCGGACTACATCGCCGGCATGACCGACCGCTACGCCATCCAGGAACACGCGCGCCTGTTCAATCCCGCAGAGCTCACGTGGGGTCGCTAGCACCCCGCGCGGTGGACCGGATTCGGCCACAGGGGTAGGGTTTTTCTCGCCGAATTGATTTGAACGCCTACCGGGTGCTCTGTATACTCTCTCGGCTTTTGCCCTGATTCCAGGGATTCAGGTCGGTTTCCGATATGTCCACTCCACACGCATCCACTAACGGGCTTTATCGCCCCGAGTTTGAGAAGGACGGCTGCGGCTTTGGCCTGATGGCGCACATGGACGGCACGGCCAGCCACTGGCTCGTGCGCACCGCCATCGGCTCGCTGGCACACCTGACTCACCGTGGCGCTATCGCCGCCGACGGCAAGACCGGTGACGGCTGCGGCTTGTTGCTGAAAAAGCCGGATGGGTTCTTACGCGCGATAGCGGCTGCAGAAGGATTCGCGCTGGCAGAGTTGTATGCGGTCGGGATGATCTTCCTCAGCCGCGATGCCGAGGCGGCCAAGCGCGCACGCCGCCAACTGGAGCAAGAGCTGGCGGCCGAGAAATTAGAGCTCTGCGGGTGGCGTCGGGTGCCCACCGACTCCGAGGCTTGCGGTGCCGAGGCGATGAAGACCCTGCCCGACATCTGGCAAGTGTTCGTCAACGCGCCGAGCGACATGGATGAGGCCGCGCTCGAGCGCCGCCTCTACATTGCGCGGCGACGCTGCGAGAAGGCGCTGGAGCAGCACGATCCGGTCTTCTATGTGCCGAGCCTTTCGAGTCGGGTCATTTGTTACAAGGGGCTGGTGATGCCGGACAACCTGCCGGTGTTCTACCCGGACCTGAATGATGAGCGCATGGCGTCGACCTTGTGCGTCTTTCATCAACGTTTCTCTACCAACACCTGGCCCCAGTGGCGTCTGGCGCATCCCTTCCGTTATCTCGCGCACAACGGCGAGATCAATACCATTCAAGGCAATCGCCTGTGGGCCTTGGCGCGCGCGCGGAAATGTTCGACGCCGCTGCTGCCTGATTTCGAAGATGCCTTCCCGCTGGTGTCGATGTCGGGCTCCGACTCGTCCAGCCTGGACAACATGCTCGAGGCGCTGCTCGCAGGCGGTATGGATCTGTTCCGCGCGATGCGCATACTGATTCCCCCGGCGTGGCAGAACGTCGACACCATGGACCGGGCATTGCGCGCTTTTTATGAATACAACTCCATACACATGGAGCCGTGGGACGGTCCCGCCGGTATCGTGTTGACCGACGGTCGTTACGCCGCCTGTGTGCTGGACCGTAACGGGCTGCGCCCGGCGCGCTATGTCATCACCCGCTACGGCAAAGGCGCGCAAGCCTCGGGCACCTACAGTGGTTGCGTCATCACGCTCGCCACCGAGGTTGGTACACACGAGTATGCACCGCAGGAAATCATTACCAAGGGGCGCCTGAAGCCGGGTGACATGATCGCCGCCGATACAGAAACCGGCGAGCTGTTGCTGCCCGACGACATCGCCGATCGATTGAAGAATCGTCAGCCTTACAAGCGCTGGTTGCGCACACACGCCCGCCGCCTGGAGGCGACGCTGATGGAGGAAGAATCGGCAACCGTGCCGCTCGAGCCCAAGCAGCTTGCGATCTACCAAAAGACGTTTAACGTCACCTTCGAGGAACGCGACCAGATTATGCGGGTGTTGGCCGAGTCAGGTCAGGAAGCGGTTGGTTCCATGGGCGACGATACCCCACTGGCAGTGCTTTCGCACCAATCGCGGTCGCTGTTCGACTATTTTCGGCAGCAGTTCGCGCAGGTCACCAACCCGCCCATCGATCCGCTGCGCGAGCAGATCGTCATGTCGCTCGAGACCTGCTTCGGGCGCGAGCATAACCTGTTCGAGGAGACACCCGAGCACGCCGCACGCTTTGTCACCGACTCGCCGGTACTCTCGGTCAGCAAGTTCAACCGATTGCTGTCCGACCTTGATCCGAACTATGCGCACCAGATCATCGACCTCAACTATCCGCTCGGTGGCGACCTGCGCGAAGCCGTCATCTCAGTATGTGATGAGGCGGTGGCGGCGGTGCGCGCGGGTAAGACCGTCATCGTGCTGTCCGATCGCGAGATTGCCGAGGACCGGCTGCCGATGCACGCGCTGCTGGCTACCGGGGCGCTGCATCATCGTTTGATACACGAGGGCCTGCGTTGCGATGCGAACATCGTATTGGAGACCGCGACCGCGCGGGATCCACACCACTTTGCGGTGCTGATCGGATATGGCGCCACCGCCATCTTTCCCTATCTGGCCTACGACTGCCTGCGCGACATGATCGGTACCGGCGAGATCGCCACGCGCGACGCCGTGCGGGTGGCGCACACCTATCGCAAGGGCATAAATAAGGGGCTCTACAAGATCATCTCGAAGATGGGCATCTCCACCATCGATAGCTACCGTGGCGCACAACTGTTTGAGGCCGTGGGCCTCAACCAGGAGGTGGTGGACCTGTGCTTTGCCGGTACGCCCTGTCGCGTGCAGGGCACGACCTTCGCGCATCTGCACGCGGAGCAGCTCAAGCTGGCAAGCAGCGCCTGGAACCCGCGCAAGGCGGTCGACCAAGGCGGCTATCTGAAATTTATCCACGGTGGCGAGTACCACGCCTTCAATCCGGATGTGGTGGCGGCGCTGCATGCGGCCGTGCAATCGGGCGAGTACCAGAAATATAGGGTGTTTGCAGATCTGGTTAATGGCCGCTCGCCGATGGTGATTCGCGACTTGCTGGCGCTGCGTGAAGACGCCGAGCCGGTGATGCTTGAAGACGTCGAGCCCATCGAGGCCATCCTGCCGCGCTTCGACTCCGCCGGCATGTCGCTGGGGGCGCTGTCGCCGGAGGCGCACGAGACGCTCGCCGAGGCGATGAATCGTCTGGGGGCACGCTCGAATTCCGGCGAGGGGGGCGAGGATCCGAAGCGCTACGGCACGGAACGCACCTCCAAGATCAAGCAGGTCGCCTCGGGTCGGTTCGGCGTGACGCCGGCCTATCTCGTCAATGCCGAGGTCTTGCAGATCAAGATCTCCCAGGGCGCCAAGCCAGGCGAAGGCGGTCAGTTACCGGGCCACAAGGTCAATGAAATGATCGCGCGCTTGCGTTACGCCAGACCCGGCGTCGCGCTGATCTCGCCGCCGCCGCACCACGACATCTACTCCATCGAGGATCTGGCGCAGCTGATTTTCGATTTGAAGCAGGTGAATCCGCGCGCGCTGGTGTCGGTAAAGCTGGTCTCGGGTCCGGGTGTGGGCACGATCGCCGCCGGCGTGGCCAAGGCCTATGCCGACCTGATCACCATCGCCGGTTACGACGGCGGCACGGGCGCAAGCCCGCTCACATCGGTGAAGTATGCCGGCACGCCTTGGGAGCTAGGTTTGACAGAGACGCACCAGACGCTGCGTGCGAACAATCTGCGCGACAAGGTGAGGCTGCAAGCCGACGGGGGCCTCAAGACTGGTCTCGATGTGATCAAGGCCGCAATCCTCGGCGCCGAAAGCTTTGGCTTCGGTACCACGCCGATGATTGCGATGGGCTGCAAGTATCTGCGCATCTGTCATCTCAATAACTGCGCGACCGGGGTAGCGACACAGCACAACGTGCTGCGCCTACGCCATTTCAAGGGCGAAGTGGAGATGATCATGAACTATTTTCGCTTCGTCGCCGAGGAGGTGCGCGAGTGGATGGCGCGACTGGGCGTGCGGTGCTTGCAGGACCTCATCGGTCGCACCGATCTTTTGACCATACTGCCCGGCGAGACGGAAAAGCAAAAGCGCCTCGACCTGCGTCCGATCCTGGCGAATGGCGAAATCGCCTCGGAGAAACCGCAGTTCTGTCAGGTTGCGCGCAACGAGCCCTTCGACAACGGCGAGCTTGCCGAGCAGATGGTGAGCGATGCGTTGTCGGCGATCGAGCAGAAGTCGGGCGGTGAGTTCAGTTACCGTGTACGCAATGTCGACCGTTCCATCGGTGCCCGGCTGTCGGGGGAGATCGCACAACGCTACGGCGATCACGGGATGGCGGATGCCCCCATCACCATGCGCTTGCAGGGCACCGCCGGCCAAAGCCTCGGTGCCTGGAACGCCGGTGGCCTGTATCTCACGCTGGAAGGCGATGCCAACGACTATGTGGGCAAGGGCATGGCGGGGGGCAAGATCGTCATCTACCCGCCGGCCGGCAGCCATTTCCGCAGCGAGGAGGCGGCGATCATCGGTAACACCTGCCTCTATGGCGCTACGGGTGGCAAGCTGTTCGCCTCGGGCATCGCCGGCGAGCGCTTTGCCGTGCGCAACTCGGGCGCCACCGCCGTCGTCGAAGGTGTCGGCGATCACGGCTGCGAATATATGACCGGCGGCGTGGTGGCCGTGCTCGGCCGCACAGGCGTGAACTTCGCCGCCGGCATGACCGGTGGTGTCGCGTTCGTCCTCGATATCGACAACAGTTTTGTCGACCGCTACAACCACGAGCTGGTCGACATCCACCGCCTGACGACCGAAAGCATGGAGGCGCATCGCAACTACCTAAGGCGCATCATCGAGGAGTTCGCAACGGAGACCGGCAGCCCCTGGGGACAAACGATTGTCGAGGACTTCGACGATTATGTCGGGAAGTTTTGGCTGATCAAGCCAGTCGCCTCTGACCTTGGCGCGCTGATCGATACCCTGCGTGAGGCCGCCTAGCCACGTGACCCATGAGCCGTTAGCCGTCAGTCGGATAAGCCCCGCTCGCCGGTAACGCGTGCCCATCTCACTTTTCACGATTAACGACTCACGGACATATGCCCATTCATCCGCTCCAGTTCATCGAATTACCGCGCCAGGATCCGGACAAGCTGCCGTTCGAGACGCGCGTGCGCCACTGGAGCGAGATCTACGGCCAATACGATGCGGGCACAGCGGCAGCCCAGGCAGCCCGCTGCCTGCACTGCGGCAATCCCTATTGCGAGTGGAAGTGCCCGGTGCACAACTACATTCCCAACTGGCTCAAGCTGATCGCGGAAGGCAACCTGTTCGAGGCCGCCGAGCTCTCCCACCGTACCAACTCGCTGCCGGAGATCTGCGGGCGCATCTGTCCCCAGGACCGGTTGTGCGAAGGTGCCTGCACCCTGAACGACGGCTTTGGCGCGGTGACCATCGGCGCGGTCGAGAAATACATCACTGACGAGGCCCTGAAGGCCGGCTGGCGGCCCGATTTATCTGACGTCACGGACACCGGTAAGCGCGTCGCTATCGTCGGCGCCGGCCCGGCTGGTCTGGCTTGTGCCGACATCCTCGCACGCAATGGGGTGAAGCCGATCGTTTACGACCGCTATCCGGAGATCGGCGGGTTGCTGACTTTTGGCATTCCGCCTTTCAAGCTCGAAAAGGAAATCGTCCGTACCCGACGCACGCTGATGGAAGAGATGGGCGTCGAGTTTATGTTGAATACCGACGTCGGCGTGGACCTGCCGTTCGCGCAGCTCGTGGACGAATACGATGCGGTGTTCCTCGGTCTCGGCGCCTATACCTATATGAAGGGCGGCTTTCCCGGTGAGGACCTGCCCGGCGTGCACGAGGCGCTGCCGTATCTGATCGGCAACTGTAACCGCGTCATGGGACAGGAGCAGGACCCGCAGGCCTACATTGACTTCAGGGGTCAACGGGTGGCGGTGCTCGGGGGTGGCGATACTGCCATGGATTGCGTGCGCACTGCGGTGCGCCAGGGGGCGTGGCCCGTCAACTGCATCTATCGCCGTGACCAGGCCAACATGCCAGGATCCCGACGCGAGGTCGAGAACGCCAAGGAAGAAGGAGTGCGCTTTTTATGGAACCGTCAGCCGCTGGAGGTTGTGGGCAGCAGCCGGGTGGAAGGCGTCAAGGTGGTCACGACCAAGCTCGGCGCGCCGGACGAGCGCGGTCGTCGCCGGCCCGAACCTGTGCCGGGCAGCGAGGAGGTCATTGCGGTCGATGCCGTCGTCATCGCCTTCGGCTTTCGGCCGAGCCCGGCGCCCTGGTTTAGCGAGTTCAGCATTGAGGTCGACGGCCGCGGGCACGTGCGTGCCGGGCCCGAAAGCCGCTTCAAATATCAGACGACCAACCCGAAAGTCTTTTCCGGCGGTGACATGGTGCGCGGCGCTGATCTCGTGGTCACGGCCGTGTTCGACGGCCGTGGCGCAGCCGAAGGCATCATGGACTATCTCGGCGTCTCGTAAGACTAAACGATCAAAAACTCAATACAGAGACGCAAAGGCGCGGGAGTGGTGCAGGGATGCATCGTTTACGCAGCGGAGGATGCAAAGGACGCGAAGAAGAGATCGAAAAAGCGAAAACCTCCCAACACGGCTGCTGCGCCTATAATTTATCGCCACGCCTACGATATATTTGCATGGGAACATAGCTTGCGTCCCAGGGCCTTGCGCTTGAGTGCTCGCTGTAAGGACGTGGTGCGGCGATCGTGCGATGCGAAGTACGTGGGAGCAATTTAGCTGCATTTGAATTACCTTTGCGTCTTGGTGTTGGAAGTTTTCGGATGTCCGAGCTGAAGAACGATCGTCTGTTGCGTGCCCTGCTGCGGGAACCGGTGGATATGACGCCGGTGTGGATTATGCGCCAGGCGGGGCGCTATCTGCCGGAGTATCGCGCCACCCGTGAAAAGGCCGGCGATTTCTTGAGCTTGTGCACCAACCCCGAGCTCGCCTGCCAGGTGACGCTGCAACCGCTGGCGCGCTTCGCGCTCGATGCGGCGATTCTTTTTTCCGACATCTTGACCATCCCCCAGGCCATGGGCCTGGGACTGTATTTCGCCGAAGGCGAAGGACCGCGCTTCGAGCGGCCGCTGCGCGGCGAGCGTGATATTGTCGCCCTGGCGGTACCGGACCCGGAGCGCGAGCTGCGCTACGTGCTGGACACCGTCCGCTTGCTCAAGCGCGAGCTCGCCGGGCGCGTGCCCCTGATCGGTTTCGCCGGCAGCCCCTGGACCCTGGCCACCTACATGGTCGAGGGTGGCTCGTCGCGCGATTTCACGCGCGTGAAGACGCTCATGTATGAGCAGCCCGCGCTCATGCACCGTCTACTGCAAACCCTGGCGGAGGCGGTGACGCACTACCTCAATGCCCAGGTCGACGCCGGCGCACAGGCGCTGATGATCTTCGATACCTGGGGCGGCATACTGACGCCGCGCGACTACAGGCTGTACTCGGTCGATTACATGGCGCGCATTTGTGCGCAGCTGCGCCGCGAGAGCGAAGGCCGTCGGGTGCCGGTGATTCTCTTCAGCAGGAACGCGACTGCCTCGCTCGAGGTGCTGGCCGCCGCCGGCAGCGATGCCCTCGGCGTGGATTGGACCATCGATTTGGGCGAGGCGCGTCGGCGCGTCGGCGAACATGTGGGCTTGCAGGGCAACATGGACCCGGCGGCGCTCTATGCCCCGCCGGCACGCATCCGCGAGGAGGTGGCTGCGGTGTTGGCGAGCTTCGGTCACGGCAGCGGCCATGTCTTCAACTTGGGCCATGGGATCGCACCCGATGTTGATCCCGAGCATCTCGCGGTGTTGGTCGATGCGGTTCACGAGCTGAGCAAGCAATATCACGGAGAGCGCAGCTTTGATATATAATTGATCGCTGGCCTGTTGCGAACCCGGAACAAGAACAACGTGAAGCTCGAAAGTCCTGAAAGCAACACGAATCGGTGAAACGCGCGTCGCCGTTACTTCAGATACCGTCAAGATGCTCTGTGCCAAGGGGCTCGAGATCCTTATCGAACAACCCACCGGCATCGACTCTCGTCATCAAACAGCTGCCAACGCCAGCGTCCCCACTTTGGGCAAGCGCGGACATCGTTACTTATAAGGATGCGTGCCAGAGCGGCATCCGGAATCAAATCTTCATAGCTTTAGTATTCTCAAAGCTGGGACATAGTCAGCGGTCTCAATCCAAGGGAGTCAGTCACGATGAAAATTGGAGTACCCAAAGAAATTCACCCGGGTGAAAAGCGTGTTGCAACAACACCCGAAGTTGCGGAAAGACTGCAAAAGCTCGGTTTTTCAGTTGCCGTGGAAGCCGGCGCCGGTGCGCAGGCCACTTTCCTGGACGATACCTACCGAGAAGCCGGGGTCGAAATTGTCGCTGATGCCAAATCACTCTGGGCATCATCTGATCTGATCCTCAAGGTGCGGGGTCCGGAGAAGCATCCGGAATTCGCCATCGACGAAGTCGAATTTCTGCAACCGGGTAGGACCTTGGTCAGTTTTATATGGCCCGCGCAGAATCAGGAGCTGATGCAGCGTCTGGCTGCCAAGAAGGTCACCGTGCTGGCCATGGACAGCGTCCCGCGGATATCCCGTGCGCAGAAGCTCGATGCCTTGAGCTCCATGGCCAATATTGCCGGCTATCGGGCGGTGATCGAAGCATCCCAGCACTTTGGCCGATTTTTCACCGGTCAGATCACCGCCGCCGGAAAGGTGCCCCCGGCCAAGGTCATGGTGATCGGTGCCGGCGTCGCCGGACTGGCGGCGATCGGCACGGCCAAAGGGTTGGGGGCGATTGTCAGGGCTTTTGACACACGGCCTGAAGTGAAAGAGCAGATTGAAAGCATGGATGCCGAATTTCTCGAGCTCGACTTTGAGGAAGAAGGTTCAGGTGTAGGTGGCTATGCGAAGGTGATGAGCGATGAGTTCATCAAGGCGGAAATGGAGCTTTTTGCTCGCCAGGCGATGGAGGTCGACATCATCATCACGACCGCCCTGATTCCGGGTAAACCCGCGCCGGAATTGATAACCGAGGCCATGGTCGAGACCATGCGCGATGGTAGCGTGATCGTCGATCTTGCCGCCGAACAAGGCGGTAATTGCACCCTGACCAAGCCGGGCAAGGTCATTAAGAAATACGGTGTCACCATCATCGGTTATACCGATATGCCCAGCCGAATGGCGGCCCAGGCCAGCCAACTCTATGCAAGCAATCTATACCACCTGCTGACCGATCTGTGCCCGGAGAAGAAGGGCGAGCTTGTCGTTAATATGGACGACGAGGTCATTCGCGGGACGACCGTTATCAAGGAAGGAGAAATCACTTGGCCGCCTCCGGCGCCAAAGATCTCCGCAGCGCCTCCGGCACCGGCTGAGAAACCGAAAGCAGCGCCGGAAGAGAAGAAAACACCCCTGCTGACGCCAGCCGTCAAAGCTGCCCTGACGGTCTTGGTCGGGGGACTGTTGTTTTATGGCATCGGCATCAGTGCACCGCCATCGTTCATGCAGCACTTTACGGTATTCGTATTGGCCTGCTTTGTCGGTTACATGGTGATCTGGAATGTGACCCCTGCGCTGCACACCCCATTGATGAGTGTCACGAACGCGATCAGCAGCATCATCGTTATCGGCGCGCTCATACAAGTGTCTGATGCCAACACCTTGCTTGCCGCTATCGCCGCCTTCGGGATACTCATTACCAGCATTAACATCTTCGGCGGGTTTGCAGTCACGCAGCGCATGCTGCAGATGTTCAGGAAGTAGGGAGAGATAGCCATGTCAGAAGGATTGGTAACCGTTGCCTATATCGGCGCTATCATCCTGTTCATCCTGGCCTTGGGCGGATTAAGCCATCCGGAGACATCACGCCGTGGGAATGCCTACGGCATCACGGGCATGACCATCGCGGTCGTGGCGACGGTGTTGGGACCGGAGGTCAACGTCATCGGGATCATCATTGTCTGCATGCTCATCGGTGGCACGATCGGCTTCATCCTTGCGCTGAAGGTGCAGATGACCCAGATGCCGGAATTAGTGGCGATCCTGCACAGCCTGGTCGGTGTTGCCGCGGTGCTCGTTGGCTATGTCAACTTCATGGACCCGGACGCGGCGCTGCAATTTACCGCTAGCGAAAAGGTTATCCATGATATAGAGACTTACCTTGGCGTATTGATCGGCGCCGTCACCTTTTCCGGCTCCGTCATTGCCTTTGGCAAACTGAGCGCCAAGATCAGCGGTAAACCCGTCTTGCTACCGGCACGCCATTGGCTGAACCTCGGTCTACTCATTGCTTCAATCTGGCTTTGTTTTGAATTCGTGGATCAGGCCCATACCGGCGGCGGCATGATACCGCTGCTCATTATGACGGCGATTGCGCTCGCATTTGGTGTGCACATGGTCATGGCCATCGGCGGTGCGGACATGCCCGTCGTGGTCTCCATGTTAAACAGCTATTCAGGCTGGGCCGCAGCGGCGACCGGGTTTATGTTGTCCAACGATCTGCTGATTGTGACCGGTGCCCTGGTAGGTAGTAGCGGTGCCATCCTGAGCTACATCATGTGCCGAGCCATGAATAGGCGCTTCTTGGCCGTCATCGCCGGAGGTTTTGGCACTGAGTCCGCTGGGACCGCCGGCACGACGAGCGACGAAGGCGAAATCTTTCCCATCGAGTACGAAGAGGTCGCTGACTTGTTAACGACCGCCAAAGAAATAATGATCATCCCGGGCTATGGTATGGCAGTGGCGCAGGCGCAACACGCGGTGCGTGAGCTGACCAACGCGCTACGCGCAAACGGCATCAATGTCCGCTTCGGGATTCACCCGGTAGCGGGCCGCATGCCGGGTCACATGAATGTGCTGCTGGCGGAGGCCCGTGTGCCCTATGACATCGTCTTCGAGATGGATGAGATCAATGAGGATTTTCCTGATGTTGACGTATCCATCGTCCTGGGTGCCAACGATATCGTCAATCCGTCCGCGCAAGAGGACCCAAAGAGTCCGATCGCCGGCATGCCGGTGCTCGAATGCTGGAAAGGCAAGACGACGATTGTAATGAAGCGCAGCATGGCATCCGGCTATGCCGGCGTGCAGAATCCGCTGTTCTTCAAACAAAACACGAGAATGTTCTTTGGCGATGCCAAGGACAGTCTCGAGAAAGTGCTCAAAGAGATCTCGAAGTAGCGCGGTGATCGCGCTCTGCTCATAAAATCCCGGGTGCCGCGGTTGGGTCGCTAGGGGCGGGTGGAGCAAGCGTATTGACCTGGTTGCATTTGTTTTCTACCGTGACTCTGTTTGAGCCTCGCAGCCAGCCGTAATACAGGCCGCGGCTGGCTGCGCCTCGTCGTGCCGGGGACGCGTTTCGCAAGGAGACAACCATGTCAGAGAACATCAGCATTCAGAGCCGCGGCCGAAGCCGGTCTGTTTTTGGCAAGATCCCTTGGACCCTGCTGATCATCGCCTATATGGTAGTCGTGCACTTCGCCGGCGTGAGCATGAGCGGCGTGGCCGGCTATATCTTTCTCGCGCTGGGGGTGTTCGTGCTGGTCGCCGAGTTTTTCAAATCCGGGGACATCAACACCCAGGTCTTCCTGCTGGATCTCGTAAGCGCGATCTTTGCCGTGATCGTGGCGACGGTTCTGATGAGCTACCTGTACTTCAATCTCGGGCAAACGCCGACGTTCTATCACTGGTTCGGCGTGGCGATTATTCTGGCCGACGCTATCTTGAGTCCCTTCAATGCGTTTCGTACCGCTTTGCGCAACCTGGGCCTGGGCACGTCGGTCTGAGGGGAAGCTGACAAGCGCGTATTGTCGGAACGCCTTAGGACAACGCTCATCGTGAAGCCAGCGGCTGTACTCTGCGGCGCGTTGTTTGCGATGGTTGTCGCGCATGCTGCCGACGATCGCCACACCGCCGCACGCAAGGCGATGTTGCGTGAGATCGCCGACGACGCCCGTATCACGAGCGATTACACCGGCAGGGCCGCGTTCGACCCGCGCGTCATGGAGGCGCTGGCGAGCGTGCCGCGCCACGAGTTCGTGCCGCCCGATCTGCAGCCCGCTGCCTACGAGAACCGGCCGCTGCCCATCGGCTACGGCCAGACCATCTCGCAGCCCTACATCGTCGCCCTGATGACGGATCTGTTGAACCCCGCGAGCGGCGACGTCATGCTCGAGGTCGGCACCGGCTCCGGTTATCAGGCGGCGGTGTTGGCGGAGCTGATCAAGCAGGTGTACACCGTCGAGATCATCCCACCGTTGGCGAAGCGAGCCAGCGAACGGCTCAAGCGATTGCGCTACGACAACGTGACCACCCGCGTGGGCGACGGGTATTACGGTTGGCAAGCGCACGCACCGTTTGACGGCATTATCGTGACGGCCGCGGCGACCCAGATTCCTCCGCCGCTGATCAAGCAGCTCAAGCCCGGCGGGCGCATGATCATCCCGGTCGGCAGCCGCTTCCTCACCCAGGAGTTGTTGCTGCTGGAAAAGACGCCCTCGGGTGACATCAAGACGCGGCAGATCCTGCCTGTGCGCTTCGTGCCCCTGACCGGCGGGCATTAGACGCTGCATGCCGGAACCCGACCAGGCACCGCGCCGGCTGTTGCTCTCGATCTCGCTGATCTCGGCCTCGGCCATCGCCTACGAGATCCTGCTGATGCGCCTGCTGTCGATCGTTCAGTGGCACCACTTCGCCTACATGATCATCAGCCTGGCGCTGCTCGGCTACGGCTTAAGCGGCACCGCGCTGGCGCTGGCGCGACCTTGGCTCGAACGGCATTTCGCCCGCGCCTACGTGGCAAGTGCTGCGGCCTTCGGGCTGTCGACGCTCGCTTGCTTCGTCGTCGGCCAACGTGTTCCCTTCAATGCGCTCGAGATCGTTTGGGATCCGCGCCAGTTTTTCTATCTGCTGCTGATCTATTTGCTATTCTTTTTCCCGTTTTTCTTCGCCGCCAGCTGCATCGGTCTCGCGCTGCTGCGCTACAAGCGTCTCATCAATCGCGTCTACCGTGCCGATCTGATCGGCGCCGGCAGTGGGGCGGTGCTGTTGATCGCGAGCTTGTTTCTGCTTCGCCCCGAGGTCGCCTTGCAGCTCATCGGCGCCCTGGCGCTGGCGGCGGCGGCCCTGGCGAGCTTCGAGCGTACCTTGGTCCTGCCAGGCTGGGTGACGCCGGCGTTGCTCGTCGCGGCGGCAGGGTTGCTGATTCCGCGCGGCGCGCTCGAACTGCAGATGTCGCCTTACAAAGGCCGGAGTCAGGCGCTGCAAGTGCTGGGCACGCAGGTATTGAGCGAGCACTCAGGACCGCTCGGTCTGCTCACGGTGGTGTCGAGCCCGGGCATCCCCTTTCGTCATGCGCCGGGAATTAGCTTGAAAAGCGAGCACGAGCCGCCGCCACAGCTCGGCGTGTACACCGATGGCGATGCGTTGAGCGTGATCACGCGCGACACGGGTGAGCGCGCGGCGCTGGCCTACCTCGACGATCTCACGACCTCGTTGCCCTATCAGCTGTTGCGCCAGCCGCGCGTGCTCGTGCTCGGCGCCGGCACCGGCGCCGACGTGCTCCAGGCGCGTTATTATCGCGCGCGCTCGATAGACGCGGTCGAGCTGAACCCCACGGTGATTAGGTTGATGCGCCGGGACTATGCGGATTACTCCGGTCATCTATATGCGGCCGAAGCGGTTCGCGTGCACATCGCCGAGGCGCGCGGCTTCGTCGCCCGCAGCCACGAACGCTTCGACTTGATTCAGGTCGCCCTGCTCGACTCCTTCGCCGCCGCCAGCGCCGGCGCGCAGGCACTGAGCGAGAGCTATATCTACACCGTCGAGGCCCTCGAGGAATATCTGCGCCATCTCGCGCCTGGCGGCCTGCTGGCGATCACGCGTTGGCTTAAAGTGCCGCCGCGCGACAATCTGAAGCTGTTCGCCACCGCCGTCGATGCGTTGCGGGCGATGGGCGTCGACGCGCCGGGGCAGCGCCTGGCGCTCATACGTAGCTGGCAGACGGCAACCTTGCTGATCAAGAACGGGATATTCACGCCAGAGGAAGTGGAAGCGTTGAAGGCTTATTGCCGCACGCGCTCCTTTGATGTCGCCTACTATCCCGGCATGCTGGCCGCCGAGGCCAACCGCTACAACGTGCTGCCGCAGGCGTATTTGTACGACGGCGCGATCGCCTTGCTCGGTGAGCAACGCACCGAATTCGTTCGCCGCTACAAGTTTCATATCGAGCCGGCGACCGATGACCGGCCGTATTTTTTCCGCTTCTTCAAATGGCAGGCCTTGGAGGAGCTGATGAGCCTGCGCCAGCGCGGCGGCGCGAGCCTGATCGAGTGGGGCTATTTGATTCTGTTGGCCACGCTGGTGCAGGCGCTGGTGGCCGGTTTCTTGCTGATCTTGTGTCCGCTCTCGGTCATGCGCGGGAGCCTGCAACAGGGAACGACGACCGTCGCGCGTCTGAGTCTCTATTTTGCCGCCCTTGGCCTGGCATTTATTTTCATCGAGATCGCCTTCATCCAGAAGCTCGTGCTGTTCCTGAGCCATCCGCTCTACGCCGTCGGTGTGGTGTTAAGCGGGTTTCTCGTCTTCGCCGGTCTCGGCAGCGGCTATTCACAACGCTTCGCCGAGCGCCTGCAAGATCGCGGGCTGTCGGCCATCGCCGTGGCGGTGGCGGCCATCGCCGCGATCGCCCTGGCCTATCTCGCGTTACTGCCGACCGTCTCGCGCGAGTTGATCGCGCTGGCCGATCCGCTACGCGTGGCGCTGTCCTTGGCATTGATCGCACCGCTGGCATTTTTCATGGGCATGCCGTTCCCGCTCGCGCTCGCGCGGGTGTCGACCCATGCGCCCGGCTTTATCCCCTGGGCCTGGGGCGTCAACGGCTTCGCTTCGGTGGTGAGCGCGACGCTGGCGACGCTGCTGGCCATTCATTTAGGTTTTACGTGGGTGGTCGCGTTCGCCCTGGCGCTGTATGTCTTTGCCGTCGTCATTGTCCCCAAGTGGGGCTGAGTTGCTTTTGCTGAGGCTTTGATCGATGCTGTTTTGGGTATTCGTCGGTTTCAAATGGTGTGTGCCGGTGTCAGTGCAAGGCGACTGGCGAGCCCCGCCTGCGATCCGGGTCACGCCCCGCTAGGGGGCGCCGGGGCACAGGCGAAACAGGACGGAGCTGGAGCCGCGCAGTGACACCGGCACACCCGAGTTTGGAATGGTTAGCCAAGCATGATCTTTGCCACGGAACTTCCTAAGCGCGGTCCGCTGCGCGCGGCGATCGATGCGGCCTTCCTCGCCGACGAGGCCGCGTGCGTCGGGGCCTTGCTCCCGCAGGCGGCCGTTGCCGACGACGCGGGCGGGCGTATTGCCGATCGCGCCCGCCAGCTGGTGCTGGCGGTGCGCGCGCGGCGCAAGGCCCACGGCGGCCTCGATGCCTTCATGCACGAGTACGACCTGTCGTCGGAGGAAGGCGTGGTGCTGATGTGCCTGGCGGAAGCGCTCCTGCGCATTCCCGATGCCGACACCGCCGATCGCCTCATTCGCGACAAGCTCGCCCGCGGGCAATGGGACAGGCACCTCGGTCACAGTCATTCGCTGTTCGTTAACGCCTCGACCTGGGGACTGATGTTGACCGGTCGCATCGTGCGACTCGAGACGCTGACGGTGGATGACATCACCGCCTTCCTTGGGCGCTTGACGGCGCGCATGGGTGAGCCGGTCATCCGCGTGGCGCTCACGCAGGCCATGCGCATCATGGCGCATCAATTCGTGATGGGCCGCACGATCGAGGAGGCGATCAAGCGCAGCCACGCGCCCGAGCATCGCGACTATCTACACTCGTTCGACATGCTCGGCGAGGCAGCCCTGACGTGCGACGATGCCGAGCGCTATTACGAATGCTACGTGCATGCCATCAACGCGCTAGCGGCCGAAGCCAGCGACTGCGCGGACGTGTACTCGGCGCCGAGCATCTCGGTCAAGCTGTCGGCATTGCACCCGCGCTTCGAGGACGCCCAGCGCGAGCGCGTACTGGCCGAGTTGGTGCCAAGGGTGGAGGCGCTGAGCATGCTCGCGCGCGACGCCGGCGTCGGTATCACCCTCGATGCCGAAGAAGCTGACCGCCTCGACCTGATGCTCGATGTTGTCGAGGCGGTCTATGAAGCCGTGCGCGCTCGCGAATGGTATGGCCTGGGCGTGGTCGTGCAGGCCTACCAAAAACGCGCCATCCACATGGTGGCGTGGCTGATCGAGCTCGCGCGCCGTCACCGCCGCCGTATTCCTGTGCGCCTGGTCAAAGGCGCTTACTGGGACGCCGAGATCAAGCATGCGCAGCAGCAAGGCCTCGACGGGTATCCGGTCTTCACCCGCAAGGTATCCACCGATGTCTCCTATCTCGCCTGCGCGAAGCAGATCTGGGCCGCACGCGATCGGCTTTATCCCGAGTTCGCCACCCACAATGCGCACACCGCGGCCTTCGTATTGGAAATGACGGGCAAGGAGCGCGGCTTCGAGTTCCAGCGCCTGCACGGCATGGGCGAGGCGCTTTACGGCGAGCTCGTCGGCGCGGAGAAGCAGAACGTGGCCTGCCGGATCTATGCTCCGGTAGGCTCGCACGAAGATCTGTTGCCCTATCTGGTGCGCCGATTGCTCGAGAACGGCGCCAACACCTCGTTCGTCAATCGCTTGAGCGACGAGCAGGCCCCGGTCGACGAGATCATCGCCGATCCTGTGCTGGTGGCGCGTGCGACCGAGCCGGTGCCGCACCCGCGCATCCCCTTGCCGATCGACCTCTACGGCAGCGAGCGGCGCAACGCCCGCGGGCTTAATCTCGCCAGTACAAGCGAACTGGTCACGCTCGCGCAGGCGATGGATAAAGCCCTGGGTGAGGCGTGGACCGCCGCGCCGTTGGTAGACGGCGCGGCGCTCGAAGGCAGCGAGCGTGCCTTGACCGATCCGAGCGACCGCCGACGCGTGATCGGCCGCGCCTTCGACGCCGATGATGCCGCCGTCGAGCGGGCGCTGGCGAGTGCCACTGCGGCCGCGACGTCCTGGTCGCAGACAGAGGTGGACCGGCGCGCGCTGTGCCTGGAGCGTGCGGCCGAGCTGTTCGAGGCGCATCGCGCCGAGCTGATGGCGCTTTGCGTGCGCGAGGGCGGCAAGTCCATCGCCGACGCGCTGGCCGAGGTGCGCGAGGCCTGCGATTTCTGTCGCTACTACGCCGCGCTGGCGCGCCGGCAGCTGGCCGCCGTGCGCGTGCTGCCCGGACCGACCGGCGAGCGCAACCAGCTCGGGCTGCACGGGCGCGGGGTGTTTGTCTGCATCAGCCCGTGGAATTTCCCGCTGGCGATTTTCACCGGTCAGGTCGCCGCCGCCCTGGTGGCCGGCAATGCCGTGATCGCCAAGCCCGCCGAGCAGACGCCGTTGGTCGCCGCCTTGGCCGTGCGCCTGCTGCACGAGGCGGGCGTGCCGAGCGAGGTGCTGCACTTCCTGCCGGGCGCTGGCGCGCAAGTCGGCGCACGACTGGTCGCCGATGCGCGCCTCGGCGGGGTGGCGTTCACGGGCTCGACCGAGACGGCGCGCGCGATCAATCTCGTGCTGGCACAGCACGACGGCCCCATCATCCCCTTGATCGCCGAGACCGGCGGACAGAACGCCATGATCGTCGACAGCTCGGCCTTGCCCGAGCAGGTCGTAGCTGACGCCATCGCTTCAGCGTTCGACAGCGCCGGCCAACGCTGCTCGGCGCTGCGGGTGCTGTTCTTGCAGCAGGACGTGGCGGCGCGCATCACGCGCCTGCTCGCCGGCGCGATGGCGGAGCTGCGCGTCGGCGACCCGGCGCTGCTGTCGACCGATGTGGGTCCGGTGATCGATGCCGAGGCGCGATCGATGTTACGCCAGCACGCGCAGCGTATGCGCAAGCAAGGCGAGCTGATCTACGAAGTGCCGCTGCCGCCGGAGACCCGGCACGGCACCTATTTCGCCCCGTGCGCGTTCCATCTGCCGAGCCTGAGCCTGCTCGAGCGTGAGGTCTTCGGTCCGATCCTGCACGTCGTTCACTATGCGGCCGACAAGCTCGACCGCGTGATCGATGCGATAAATGCCACCGGCTATGGTTTGACGCTGGGCATCCACAGTCGCATCGATGAGACCGCGCGTTACATCCAGCAACGCGCGCGCGTGGGCAACACTTATGTGAATCGCAACATCATCGGCGCCACCGTCGGCGTGCAACCCTTCGGCGGCGAGGGTCTATCGGGAACCGGCCCGAAGGCGGGCGGCCCGCATTATCTTTATCGCTTCAGCACCGAGCGCACGCTCACGATCAACACCGCCGCCGTCGGCGGCAACGCCTCCTTGTTCGCTCTCGGCGGTGACGAGGGCTAGTTCTTTGGATGTTGCGCGCCTGTCGTCTTGCGCTGACGTCGGCTAGGGTAACCAGAGTTTCGCGAGTCGGTTTCTAAGCCGCGCTGTGTAAGGCGTGCAGGTCGTTCAACACGTCCTTGATGCGGGTGAAGGCCCAGTCGAGTTGCGCTTTCGTGATGGTCAGCGGCGGGGCAAAGCGCACCACGGTCTCGTGCGTCTCTTTGCTCAAGATGCCCGCACGCATCAGTTGTTCGCAGACCTCGCGGGCGCTGGCATAGTCCGGATCGATCTCCATGCCGATGAACAGCCCCAGACCGCGCAGGTCTTTAATGAAGGGACTCGCGAGGCTCTGCAGTTTTTGCAGGAAGTATTTGCCGAGCTCGGCGGAGCGTTCCCACAATCGCTCTTCGATCAGTAGATCGAGCGTTTCCAGCGCCACCGCTGCGGCCAGCGGGTTGCCGCCGAAGGTGCTGCCGTGATCGCCGGGCGTGAACACGTCCATGACGTCGTTGCGGGCGAGGAACATCGAGACCGGTAACAGGCCGCCGCCGAGTGCCTTGCCGAGGATCAAGCCATCCGGCCGTATACCGTCGTGCTCGCAAGCGAGCAGTCTGCCGGTGCGGCCGAGACCGGTCTGCACCTCATCGCAGATGAGCAGCACGTTATGCTCGTGGCAGATGCGCTTGCACTCGCGCAGATAACCATTCGGCGGAACGATAATGCCCGCCTCGCCTTGCACGGGTTCGACCAGAAAAGCGACCGTGTTCGGGGTGATGGCCTTTTCGAGCGCCTTGGCATCTGCATAGGGAATACGCTTGAACCCGGCGAGGAACGGCCCGAAACCGTCGCGGTACTGGTCTTCGGACGAGAAACCGACGATGGCGATGGTGCGGCCGTGGAAATTGCCGTCACAGACAATGATCTCGGCCTGCTCCGGCGCCACCCCCTTGACTTGATAGCCCCACTTGCGTGCTGCCTTGAGCGCCGTCTCGACCGCTTCGGCGCCAGTGTTCATCGGCAGCGCGCGGTCCTGTTGCATCAGCTCGCACACGCGCTTGAGCAGCGGCGGGAGCTTGTAGGTGTAATAGGCGCGCGAGACCACGGCCAGGCTCTGCGCCTGTTCCGTGAGCGCGCGCAGCAAACGCGGATGGGCGTGACCGCAGCTCACGGCCGAGTACGCACTCATCATATCGAGGTAGCGTTTGCCCGCAGTATCCCAGAGGTAGACCCCTTCGCCGCGCACCAGCACGACCGGCAACGGCGCGTAGTTATGCGCGCAGTAGCGCTGTTCCATGGCGATAAACGATTTCATATTGCACCTCTCTTCCCTGCGATCGAGGCGAGCAGCTCGTACAGCAAGGCGGCCGTCATACCGTCGACATCCCTGTGGGGGTTAAACTCGGCGATCTCCACGCCCACTAATTCATGATAGCGGCTGAGTTGTGCCAGCGCGGCAACGAGCTCTGCGCCGGCAATACCGCCCGGTTCCGGCGAGCCCACGCCCGGGGCATCGCGTGGGTCGATCACATCCAGATCGATGCTGATGCCGAATGCGGCCGTGTGCATGCGCACGCGCTCGATGGCCTCGGCCAGCACCGCCGTCATGCCGCGCCTTCGAATCTCGTCCATGCCGAAGACATGCACGCCGAGCCGCTGCAACAGGCTCGCCTCGGCGGGCTCAAAGCTGCGCACGCCGACGACACACACATTCTCCGCCCGCAGCTTGGGCGCGTAACCGCCGAGCCGTGTCAACGCCGGCGCGCCCGCGCCCAACAGGCAGGCGAGCGGCATACCGTGGACCGCGCCGCTCGGGCTGCTCTCCGGCGTGTGGCTGTCCATGTGCGCGTCGATCCAGACGAGACCGAGCGGCCCGTCTTGCGCCGACGCGATCCCGGTCCAGGTGCCGATGGCGCATGAATGATCGCCACCGAGTACCCACGCGCAGTTTTCGTTGCGCACGACTTCGCGCGTCGCGTGCGCGAGCCGGCGGCAGAACGAGGCGATATTCGGCAACGGATCTTGCCCGCGTCCGGCGCCACGCGCATGCAGCGTCGCCACCCACTCGCTGGTGGGAAGCTGTCGCTGCAACCGATCCAGGAGCCCGCTCGCGGCCAGGGCCGCGGGGCCGTGCTCGCAGCGGCTGTCCCGCGCACCGAGGCCGATGGCCGCACCGATGATCCCCGTCGTCCGCGTCGGGGCAAGTAGCGCGCCGCTGGCGCGCGGGTCGGCCTCGCGCGCCCATGTGTTTCCCCATAACATACCTACGATTAGCAAGCAGGAGGCGTGCCAAGTCGGCGCATATTGCAGCGCACAGAGAGGCTGGATCTGTGCTAAATACGGGATATTCCACCGATTTTGGCCACCGTGGCGGCCACACGCGAGGCAGCGGGGTCGCCGGTCGGGGCCCGGTTTAAGGCATAGAAATCGTGTGTCTTAGACGTCGGCGGACGCCCTCGTTGGCAATGCCCGCCTGGCGCGGCGCGGCAGACAGGAGGTGAACATGGACTTTCTCAAGCGGCTCGGGATCGAGCGCACGAATGCGGGCGGCTACTCCGCCGCCGGCTGGGCGGGGAGCGGAGCCACCCTCGAATCCTTCAATCCCACCAACGGCGAAGCCATCGCCCAGGTGAGCCTCTGTACCGAGCAGGACTACGAGACCATCATCGAGCAGGCGACGCAGGCCTTTGGCAAGTGGCATACGCTACCGGCGCCGCGCCGCGGCGAGGTCGTGCGCTGCATCGGCGAGGAGCTGCGCGCGCATAAGGATGCCCTCGGGAGTCTGGTGTCGCTCGAGGTCGGCAAGATCAAGGCCGAGGGCGACGGCGAGGTGCAGGAGATGATCGATATCGCCGACTTCGCCGTCGGCCAGTCGCGCATGCTCTATGGCAACACCATGCAGTCCGAGCGTCCGCAACATCGCATGTACGAGCAGTGGCACCCGCTCGGCACCGTCGGCGTGATCACGGCATTCAACTTCCCGGTCGCGGTGTGGTCGTGGAACGCCTTCATCGCCGCCATTGCCGGCAATGTTGTCGTGTGGAAACCGTCGCCGAAGGCGCCGCTGTGCGCAGTCGCGGTGCAACACCTCTGCAACTGCGTCATGAAGACCATGGGCTATGACGGCGTGTTCTCTTTGCTCACGGCCGCGGCGCCGTCGCCGGTGGCGGAACGTTTCATCAACGACAAGCGCATACCGCTCGTCTCTTTCACCGGTTCGACTGCCGCCGGGCGCGAGGTGGCCAAAGTCGTGGCGGGCCGGCTCGGCAAGACCTTGCTCGAGATGGGCGGCAACAACGCCATCATCGTCGACGAGACCGCCAACATGGAACTCGCCGTGCCGGCGATCGTCTTCGGCGCGGTCGGCACTGCCGGCCAGCGCTGCACCACGACGCGCCGCATCATCGTGCACGAGAGTCGCTACCGCGAGCTGGTCGATCGTCTGGTGAGCGCCTACAAGCAGGTGCCGATCGGCGATCCCTTGCAAGCGGGCGTCTTGATGGGTCCGCTCATCGACCGCCAGGCCGTGCAGCAGTACGAGCAAGCGATCGCTGAGATCGAGGCGCTCGGCGGCGAGCTGCTCTACGGCGGAAAGGTGATCGAAGGCAAGGGCCATTTCGTCGAGCCCACGATCGTGCGGGCGCAAAACGCTTGGGACATCGTGCAGCGCGAGACTTTTGCGCCGATCCTCTACGTGATCACCTATCGGGACCTGAGCGAGGCGATCGCCCTGCAAAACGGCGTGCCGCAAGGCCTGTCCTCGGCCGTGTTCACGCAGAACCTGCAGCACGCCGAGCAGTTTCTCTCGGCGGCCGGCAGCGACTGCGGCATCGCCAACGTCAACATCGGCACCTCGGGGGCCGAGATCGGCGGTGCGTTCGGCGGCGAAAAGGACACGGGCGGCGGCCGCGAGGCCGGCTCGGATTCCTGGAAGGCCTACATGCGCCGCCAGACCACGACCATCAACTGGGGCGATGCCTTACCGCTTGCACAGGGCATCGATTTCTCCGTCGGCAAAAAGAACGGTTGAGTCCGTCAGGCCGCGCGGTTAACGTCGCCTCGCCGCGCGAAGGCGCGCGCTGACGTGTGTCGCGCCGAGTCTTTGCTCCGTGTGCTATCTTGTGGCGCTTGTTGCCGCCTCAGGCGGAGAGCGCATGATCGACTACGATCCGATTCTTGATCATCTCTTTGTCGGCACCTACGCCCGCACGCGCAGCGACGTGGATCGGCTGTATGCGGACGACGGCATCACCGGCGTGCTCAACTTGCAGACCGATGAGGACATGCGTGCCTACGGGATCGATTGGACACGCTTGTCCCGGCATTACGAGAAACGGGGCATGGAGGTCGAGCGCGTCCCCATCCTCGACTTCGACCCGATCGATTTGCAGGCGCGGCTCGGCGACGCCGTCGGTACGCTCGACGCGTTGATGGCGCGTCACCGGCGGGTCTATGTGCATTGCACGGCGGGCGTCTGCCGCTCGCCGGCGACGGTGATCGCCTGGCTGGCGTGGTGTTGCGGCTGGAAGCTCATGGAAGCGTTGGCGTTTGTCAAAGACAAGCGCCATTGCGCGCCCTATGTCGAGGCGATCGAGCTTGCCACGCGCGATCGCTTCGGTCGCTCGACGGAGACCCAGCTATGAGTGTCGTTGTCGAAGCGCACGGCCTGACCAAGCGCTTCAAAGACCAGATCGTCGTGCGCGGCATCGACTTCAGCGTCAGCGCCGGCCTGTGCTTCGGTTTCCTCGGACCCAACGGCGCCGGCAAGACCACGACGCTGCGCATGATCCTGGGGCAGTCGCCGATCGACGCCGGCACGCTCAAGGTCTTCGGGATGCCGGTGCCGCTGCGCGGCAGCGAGGTGCGCGCGCGCGTGGGGGTGGTGCCGCAGACCGACAATCTGGATCCCGACTTCACCGTGGTCGAGAACCTGCGCGTCTACGGCGCCTACTTCGGCGTAGCGCGCGCGACCGTCGATCGTCGCATGGAAGAGTTACTCGCTTTCATCGAGCTCGCCGATCGGGCGCACAGCAAGATCACGACTTTGTCGGGCGGTATGAAGCGGCGTCTGACGATCGCGCGCGCGTTGATCAACGATCCCGAAATGATCGTGCTCGACGAGCCCACGACTGGGCTCGATCCGCAGGTGCGGCATTTGATCTGGGCGCGCCTGCGCTATCTGCGAAAGTCGGGCAAGACGCTGTTGCTGACGACGCATTACATGGAAGAGGCCGAGCGCCTGTGCGATGAACTGGTGATCATGGATCGCGGCGTGATCCTGGCGCAAGGCTCGCCGCGCGCGTTGGTGGAACGCCACGTCGAGCCCGAGGTGATTGAGATGCGCGGCGCCGCCGGCCGCGGCGAGCCGCTGGTGAGTAACTTGCCCGATTGCCGCACCGAGGTCGTGGGCGACACGGTCTACTGCTACACCCACGATGCCCATGCCGTGCTCGCGCGCGTGGACGGCGCGGGTGCGCTGACCTTCCTGCATCGCCCCGCCAACCTGGAGGACGTTTTTCTCAAGCTTACCGGACGGGAGCTGAAGGAGTGACATGCCGGATCTGACCCTGCCACGATTGAACGCGCGCTCGCTCTCGGTGTGGCGACGCAACGCGCTCGTATGGCGCAAGCTGATCGGCCCGAGCCTGATGGTGAATTTCGGCGAGCCGCTGCTCATCCTGCTCGGCCTCGGCTACGGACTCGGTCTGTTCATCGGCAAGATGGCGGGCATGGATTATCTGACCTTTCTCGCCTCGGGGATCGTCGCCTCATCGGCGATGAATACGGCGACTTTCGAGGGCCTGTACTCGGTGTACACGCGCATGGTGCCGCAGCACACCTACGACGCCATGTTGGCGACGCCGATGGAGGTCGACGACATCCTTGCCGGCGAGATGCTCTGGTGCGCGACCAAGAGCCTGATCAACGGCATCGCTATCCTGAGCGTGGCCGCGATGCTGGGCGCGGTCGCCGGCTGGCACGCGATCCTGGCCTTGCCGGTGGTGTTCATCATCGGCTTGTGCTTTGCCGGGCCGGCGATGGTGATCAGCGCCGTGTCGCCGGGTTACGATTTCTTCAGTTACTACTTCACGCTGGCGATCACGCCCATGTTCATCCTCTGCGGCGTGTTCTATCCGGTCAGCGCCCTGCCCGAAGCACTGCAATCGCTGGTGCAGCTGCTGCCGCTGACGCACGCGGTGGCGCTGGTGCGCCCACTCGTCGCCGGCCAGCCGCTGAGTGATGTGGCGCTGCATCTGGCGGTGCTGCTGGCCTATGCCGCGATCGGCTACTATGTCGCCGTCGTGCTTGCACGCCGCCGCTTGGTGGTCTGAGGGACTTTGGGCTACAGCGAGTGGCGACGACGGCGAATCCTGAAGCGGCTTCGCATTGCTGAAGCCGCTTGGCAGGAGGCATTCTCGCACTCACCCCTCTTACATGGGCTTTCTGATGAGGAGCTTGCGCGCCTGCGTGACTTGGCAATCCTTTTTCTGCACCGGAAAGAGATCGAAGGCGCCGCCGGCCTGACCTTGACCGACACCATACGTGTGACGATTGCGCTGCAGGCGTGCTTACCCATTTTGAACTTGGGGCTCGATTGGTACGCCGGTTGGACATCGGTCATCCTTTATCCGGCCGGCTTCATTCCCGACCGCGAGTACACGGATGATGCGGGCATCGTGCACAAAGAGCGACATGCCTTGAGTGGCGAGTCGTGGCTCCGCGGTCCGGTGATCTTGTCCTGGGAAGATGTGGTGCCAGAAGAGGCAAGCGTCGGCTATAACCTGATCATCCACGAGTTGGCGCATAAGCTCGATATGCTGGACGGCGACGCCAACGGTCTGCCGCCGCTGCATCGGGACATGAGCGTGAAGGCTTGGGCCGAGGCGTTTTCGCAGGCCTATACAGATTTTCGCGAACGGGTCGATCACGGCGAGGCGACGACGATCGATCCCTACGGTGCCGAAGACCCCGGCGAATTTTTTGCCGTGCTCAGTGAGTTATTTTTTGCATGCCCGCGTGTGATCGAACAAACCTATCCAGCGGTGTACCGCCAGCTCAGCGCTTTTTATCGCCAAGATCCGGTCGTGCGTGAAAGCCGGTCATCCTAGCGGCTCGTGCGCCGGCGGCATTGCCTTCATGCCTGGACAATGATTAGCTACGAGTCCGCCGCGGCCGCTGAGTGCCACGCAGTCATCATCGAGGACAAGAAATGACGCCACCTCCCAAGCTTGACCAGATCGTCTCGCAATTCCTGCGCCTGTCGACACCGAACGTCTCCGACGCCCTGGATCGCTTGCAGATCAACGGGGCGCCGCACGGCATCCTGCCGCTGTGGCCGGGTTGCAAGAAGATCGTCGGCCCGGCCGCGACCATGAAGCTGGTGCCGGTGGGCCAGGGTCTCAAATCGCCGTCACCGGCGATGGGGTCGCTGGAGGCGGTCAAGGCCGCGCAGGCCGGCGACGTGCTGGTCATCGATCATGGCGGCATCAGCGAGGCCAACAGCTACGGCGGCATCGTCGGCTTTACCACTAAGCATCGCGGCCTCGTCGGTTGCGTGATCGACGGCGTGACACGCGACGTGGACGAGTACAAAGAGCTCGGCCTGCCGGTATATGCGCGCGGCATCATTCAGCAATCGATTCGCAACCGTTGCGACTTCGCCGGTCACGGCATCGAGGTGCAGCTCGGCGGCGTGAAGGTGCGGCCCGGCGATTTCATCATGGCCGATGACAACGGCGTGCTGGTGATTCCGCAAGAGCGCGTGGAGGAGGTGTTGCAGATCGCCAAGGAATACAAAACGATCGAGGAACGGATCGTGGAAGCGATACGCAAGGGCGACGACCCGGTCGAGGCGCACGAGCGGGTGAATTACGATTTCTTGACGCGCGCCAAGCAATGACGGCGCGCCGGCCTTCCGCGGTCGCGGCGAGCTGAGACATGGCCAAGCGCCCCACGGCCCTCATTCTGGAATCGATGTACCACCGGGCGGGCGAGGAGCTGCTCGCCCGCCACCTCGACATCCAGCTCCTGCGCGATCCCACCCCGGCAACGATCGCCGGGGCGATCCGTCCGGTGGCGGCGGTATTCGTGCGCTATCCGTGCCGCCTGCATGGCGAGGCGATCCGCGCGGCGAAAGAGCTGGTAGTGATCAGCACCTCGGGGCGCGGCACGGATGCGATCGACATTGCCGCCGCCACCGAGCGCGGCATCGCGGTGGTCAACAATCCCGGGCTTGGCAGCGTGCCGGTGTCGGAGCACACCGTGGGCTTCATGCTCGATCTCGCCAAGCAGGTCAGCGGATCGAACGCCGACGTGCGGCAGGGCAAGGGCTGGGGCGAAGGTTATAAGTCGACACGGATTCACCTCGAGGGGCGCACGCTCGGCGTGATCGGCTGCGGGCAGATCGGCACCGAGGTGGTGCGCAAGTGCGCGCTTGCCTTCGGCATGCGCGTGCTCGTGTACGACCCTTACATTCCGCCGAGCAAGGCCGAGGCCGTGGGCGGCACCTGGGTCGCGGAGCTGGGGCCGCTTTTGCAGGAATCCGACTTCGTGTCCTTGCATCCCGAGCTCACCGAGGAGACGCGCGGCATGATCGGCGAGGCGGCGCTCCGGCAGATGCGCCGCCACGCCTTCCTTATTAACACCGCCCGCGGCCAGGTCCTGCAGCAAGCGGCATTGCTGCGCGCGCTCGCCGAGGGCTGGATTGCGGGCGCGGCGCTGGATGTCTTCGATCCCGAGCCGCCGCCGCCCGACAGCCCGCTGTACGCCCACGACAACTTGATACTGACCCCGCATGTCGCCGGTCTCACGCTCGAGGCGCGCGAGCAGCTCGCGCTCTCGGCGGCGAACCAGATCCTGCAAGTGCTGCGCGGCGAGCGTCCGCCGCATCTCGTCAACCCAGAGGTCTGGGAGCGTGTCGGCGCGCGCCCGCGAGCCAACTGATATCCTGCCTCGCGCTCAGCATGCTAAATTCGCAGCGATGACAGGCACCAACAAACTGCAGCGTGGCGTCCTGCTCGACCGTGACACCATCGATGCCGGCGGCGATATCGATTTCGCTGCGCTCGTTTCGATGTTTTCGCAATGGCAGGCGTACGACTACACCCTCAAGGACGACACCATCGAGCGCATCGACGGCGCGAGCGTGGTCATCAGTAATAAGGTCATGCTCGATGAAAAGGCCCTGCGCTCGGTACCCGGCCTGAAGCTCGTTTGCATCGCCGCCACCGGCACCAACAACGTCGACCTGGAAGCGGCCAAGGCGCTCGCCGTCCCCGTCTGCAACGTGCGCGGTTACGCCACGGCGACGGTGAGCCAGCATGCGCTGGCCTTGATCCTCGCCTTGAGCACGCGGCTCATCGACTATCACGAAGCGGTGCGCAGCGGCCGCTGGCAGCAGGCCCGACA
>JABAOH010138185.1_pt2 | contig 29793 bp, 23 predicted proteins | sample 7062181 | NCBI WGS metagenome assembly JABAOH01 (sample SAMN14538630, study PRJNA623070) | marine sediment metagenome | biome: marine biome [ENVO:00000428]; feature: marine pelagic biome [ENVO:01000023]; material: deep marine sediment [ENVO:00002113]; isolation source: pool of 5 deep marine...
TGCCGCCTGCGGTCAACCTGATCGTGTATTCGCCGGGGCGAACCATCGGGCCGTCGCCATAGCTGTCTGCCTCGTCTTCGTCCCAGGCGCCGAAGTGGGTCATGTCCCAGCGGAAACGATTCATGCCCGGCTCCGCAGACAGGTTCTCGTTAACGATCACCCGCGCCTGGCTCAGCTGCATGTCCTCGACGATCTCGTTCTCTTCCTCTTCCGTTTCGTCTTCCGACTTGCTCTCGTAGGCATTGACGAGGTCCCCGTCCGCGTCGAGGATCTCGAGCGAGATCGGGCCCTCGGTTCCGTCGGGAAGGTAGTAGTCGATGATCGCGGCCGGCGGCGGAAAATCGGGCACTCCGTTCGCGCTGCTGCCGCGGTAGATATTTCGATAGCGTATCGTCTCTTTGGGCGCGAACAGCAGGACCTCGTCGCCCTGCGCATCGAATGCCGGATCGCGCAGCGTCGAGATGCTGTCGAGCACCCAGAACGAGCGGCCCATCGTCGAGATGGCGAGGTCGCCGCGCACGATCTTCAGGTCGGTCACCGGCGTGACGCCGAGGTTCTGCTGGAATACCTGCCAGTTTTCGCCATCGTCGAGGGAGACAAACATGCCCCATTCCGTGCCGGCAAATAGCAAGCCTTCGCGAACCGGATCCTCGCGCACCACGCGCACCGGAAAGTCGTCGGGAATGCCGCCGGTGATCTGCTCCCAGCGACGGCCGAAGTCTTCGGTCTTGTAGATGTAAGGTTGCCGGTCGCCCAACTGGTAGCGCAGTACCGTGATGTAGGCCTTCGCAGCGTCATGCGGAGACGGCTCGACCGAATCGACCCTGCCACCCGGCGGCAGGCCGCGCGGCGTCACGTTCTCCCAGCTCTCGCCGCCGTCCTGCGTCACGTGCACGGGGCCATCGTTGGAGCCGGTCCAGATGACGCCGGGCCGCACTGTCGATTCGCGAATGCTGTAGAGCGTGCTGTAGTACTCCTCGCCGGTGATGTCGCGAGTGATCGGGCTGCCGGAGATGACCTGCGTATCGTCCTCGAACGCGGTCAGGTCGGGCGAGATCGTCTCCCAGGTCTCGCCGCCATCGGTCGTGACGTGCACGTACTGCGAGCCCATGTAGACCTTGTCGGGATCGTGCGGAGACACATGCAGCGGCGCGACCCGCTGGAAGCGATATTCCAGGTCTCTCGGGTTATGGCCATAGATATTGGTCGCGCCGATCGCGTATTCCTTCTCCGTGCCGACACGCTTGTCGAAGACGAAGAAACGGCCCTTGCATTCGGCATAGACGATGTTGTGGTTGCCTGGTTTGGGTATGGCCGGACCGGTCTCGCAGCCGCCGGAATCGACCAGCCACGCGGCCGGGTCCTGGGCGCGAAACGGCGGCATGCTCGGTGCTGCTATCGTCGTCGAGTTGTCCTGTTGCCCTCCATAAAGCCAGTACGGGTACTGGTCGTCGACCTCGACCGTGTACAGCTCGGCCGTCGGCTGGTTGAACTGCGTCGACCAGGTCTTGCCGCCATTGTGCGTAACGTTGGCGCCGCCATCGTTGCCCTGGATAAACAGGTCCGGGTTCTCCGGGTTGATCCACATGTCGTGATTGTCTTCATGCGGCACGCGCAGGCGCTCCCAGGTCTGGCCGCCGTCGATCGACTTCTTGTTCAGCGTCGCCATGCTATAGACGATATCGGGATTCTTCGGGTCCACGTCGATGTTGGCGTAATAGAACGGACGGGTGCGGATCGTCGAGTCGCTCGAGACCTGTTCGAAGGTCCTGCCCTGGTCCACGGACTTGAATAGACCACCTTCGTCATCGGGCGCCTCGACGAGCGCATAGACGATGTTGGAGTGCGACTTCGATACCGCGAGGTCGATCTTGCCGATCAGGCCGCTCGGCAGGCCCTCGCTGATGCGATCCCAGCTCACGCCGCCGTCGACGGACTTGAACAGCCCGCCTTCCTCCTGTTCGCCGCCCGAGATGATCGTCCATGGCTTGCGCTCCGCCTTCCATGCCGTCGCGAAAACGATATTCGGATTGCCGGGCAGGAGCTCGAGGTCCGAAAATCCGACCGTATCGGAGAGGTAGAGCATGCGCTCCCAGTTGCGGCCACCGTCGACCGTCTTGTAGATGCCACGCTCTTCGTTTGCATTGAACGCCTGGCCGATCGCCGCGACCCAGACGACATTGTGATCCGTCGGGTCGATCTCGACCGCGCCGATCTGCCCGGCATCCTCGAGCCCGATGTGTTCCCAGGTCTCGCCGCCGTCGATCGACTTGTACACGCCCTTGCCGGCGATGACGTTGCTGCGCAGGCCGTCGGTGCCGGTACCGACGTAGACGAGGTTCGCGTCGTTCTGCGCGACGCTGATGTCGCCGACCGAGGGCGTGTCGAAAAACCCGTCGGATACGTTGTGCCAGGTCGTACCGTAGTCCTCGGTCTTCCAGACGCCACCGCCGGTTGCGCCGAGGTAAAACGTCGCCGGCGCGGCGACCGTGCCCGCCACCGCCGTCACCCGTCCGCCCCGCGACGGGCCGATGTTGCGATATTCGAAGTTACTGAAGTCCTGCGCGAGTAACGATCCGCCGGACAGGAGGAGCGCCGCAGCCGCCAGGAGGGAACGCGTCATTATCATTGTTGTTCTCACCGCTGGGTGTTCATCAGAAAACATAGCATTTTGGGCAGAGCCCCGTCATTGCGAGGTGCTGCAGGGGTCAGAGCCCTTTTCTTCCGACACCGCTCTGAACTGGAGCACGGCCAGACAAAAGGGCTCTGACCCCGCGTTAGGATATCGTCGAGTAAATGGGAGATTGCTTCGTCGCTTCGCTCCTCGCAATGGCTGATCTTTATCTTTCCAGATAAAGATCAGCCACCTGCTCGGCCAGCGGCTGGACGTCCGGTTCCGCCCGGTTGGTCAGGACGATGATCGTCAGGCGATCGTCCGGGAATCGCTGCATGAAGTTGCGAAAGCCGCTGGTGCTGCCGCTGTGGTGGAGCCGCTGGCGCCCCGCGTATTCGTCGATGCGCCAGCCGAAACCATAGTCCTCGAGCCCGGGCGTCCAGGCCTGCTGCCAGGTGGCTTTCGACAGCAGATTGTTGTCGTAAAGCGCCTGGTCCCATTTATAAAGGTCCATCACCGACGAATAGACCCCGCCGTCTCCGAGCACCGCGCTCCAGGCGCTCTGGTCTGCCGGCTCTATCGTCTTGCGATCGAGCTTGTAACCCAGCGCCCGGTGGCCCACCTCGTTCTCGCCGCGTCGATAGGCCAGCGTTGCGCTCATGCCGAGCGGGCCGAAGATGTTTTCGTCGAGGAAGCGGGGGAACGACTGGCCGGAGAGGTCTTCGACAAGCACCGCGAGGATCGCGTAAGCCGAATTGCTGTAACGGTACTGGCTACCCGGCGGGAAATAGGTGCCGGTCGTCTGCGAGACAATCTCGACGACGCCGCGGTCGAGAATCTGCTCCGGAAACTGGTCGCCATACAGCGGTTCATAGTCCTCGATGCCGGACGTGTGCTGCAGCAGTTGACGGATCGTTATCTCGTCCGCGAAAGCCGGGAACTCGGGGAAGTACTTGCGAACCGAATCGTCGAGATCCAGTTTGCCCGCCTCGACGAGCATCAGGATCGCGGTCGCCGTGAACTGCTTGGTTACCGACGCCAGTCGAAAATTCGTCGCTGGCGAGACGAGCGTGCCCAATTCCAGGTCGGCGACGCCGTAGCTGCGGACGTCCTCGATCTGCCCGTCGCGTATGACCATGACCGACGCGCCCGGCGTCCCTGCCGGTCGGTATGCCGCGAAGATGCGATCGACATCGTCACCGTCGTCCATCGAACATCCCGCGACAACAAACGCCAACACGGCGACAGCCGATTTCCACATTGCCCCAACCATCGCGACCGCACACTGATGGAAAGAGTGCAATAATCGCGGGCACATAACAATTCCGAGCGCGACGATGAAATACACCGACATCCTGACTGTTTCGCTGGCCGTGACCCTGGCGGCCTGCGCGCCCGGAACGCCGCCCGAAGGCGATACAGGGCTGCCGACGAGCTCGGCAACTGTCGTTCATTGCGGGACCCTGATCGATGGCATCTCGAGCGCGCCCCGTGCCAACCAGGTGATCACGATCGTCGACGAGCGGATCGACCTCGTAACGGATGGCCCGCCAACCGCGACTGACTTCATCGACCTGTCCGGCCACGCCTGCCTGCCCGGCTTCGTCGACACCCATGCGCACGTCATGGAGGACGCAAGCGACTGGGCTGATCCCGAGGTGTTTATCAGTCGCAGCCCCGCAGAGTGGCAGGCAAACGGCGTCGCCTTCGCCGCCCGGACCCTGGATGCGGGTTTCACCACGGCCAGGAACCTGGGCGCATACGAGGCCTGGTCGGCGAAGACGCTTCGGGATCGAATCGATAGCGGCGAGATTCCGGGGCCACGCATGCAGGTGGCCGGTTTCTACCTGACGGTGCCGGGAGGCGGCGGCGACCTGATGATCCCCGGTTATGACGAGGCCGACATCCCGGCGCAACTGCGAATGGGCGTGTCGCGCGGCGCGGACGAGTTTCGTCGCAATGCGCTCAAAGCAGTGAGTGGTGGCGCGACCGTGTTGAAAATCATTGCATCGGGCGCCGTGCTGGCAATAGGCGGCGTCCCCGGGTCCCCGGAGATGACGCCCGATGAGATCGCGGCCGTGGTCGAGGTGGGCCACGCGGCCGGGCTCAAGGTCACGGCGCATGCGCACGGCGCGCAGTCGATCAAGGAGGCCATCCTGGCTGGCGTCGACTCGATCGAACACGTCTCACTGGCGGACGATGAGGCCATCGCGCTCGCGGCGGAACACGACGTCGCGTTCTCGATGGACATCTATAACGGCGACCACATCGCGACCGTGGGTCGCGAGCAGGGCTGGCCCGAAGAATTCCTGCGCAAGAACGACGAGACCATCGAAGCGCAGCGCCAGACGTTCACGAAGGCGCATTCGGCCGGCGTGCCGATCATCTACGGCACCGACGCCGGCGTCTATCCGCATGGCGACAATGGCAGGCAGTTCGCAGTCCAGGTCGAACATGGCATGACGCCGATGGAGGCGATCCAGTCGGCCACCTCGGTCGCGGCGCATTACATCGGCTGGTCGCGAGATGTCGGCGCGATCGTACCGGGCCGGTTCGGCGACATCGTCGCAGTACGCGGCAATCCGCTCGCAGACATCTCGCTGCTCGAAAACGTCGACGTCGTCGTCAAGGGGGGCGTGCGCTTCAAATAGGGGGTCGTCTCTCGCCGCATCGGGTTTTACCTATTCAAGCGGCCGGGCTGGACCGGTAGCTTGGATCATGGAGGTGATGGCAATGGCCGAATCGACGGCAGAGAGACAGATCGTGGAGCTTGAGACCGACAGGCCGGTCTGGGACCGCTGCTTCATGGTCGCGCCGCTGGTGCTGGTCGGCACACGCGACGAGGACGGCAGCCTCGACCTGGCGCCCAAGCACATGGCCTTCCCGATGGGCTGGCAGAACTATTTCGGCTTCGTCTGCTGCCCGCGTCACTGCACCTGCGCCAACATCGAAAGGACCGGCGAGTTCACCGTCAGCTACCCCCAGCCATCCCAGGTCCTGTACGCGAGCCTGGCCGCATCACCGCGCTACGACGACGGCGAGAAAACGGTGCTGCAGAGTTTCCCTACTTTTCCGGCAAACAAGGTCGACGGGGAATTCATCGATGACGCCTACCTGTTTCTCGAGTGCCGCCACTACAAGACGATCGACGGTTTCGGCGAAAACTGCCTGATAACCGGCGAAGTCGTTGCCGCCTATGCCCACCCGGACTATATCCGTTCTGACCAACTCGACGAGCAGGAACTGATCCATGACGCCCCGCTGATGGCGTACCTGCCGCCAAGCCGGTTTGCGACCATAACGAAGTCCAACGCGTTCCCGTTCCCGGCGGATATGAAGCGATAGCGACATGCAAGCGGGCGTTGCCGACCAGGTTCTGCAGCACGTAATGGACCAGCGCGAAGATTTGATCGGGTTGCTCCGGCGACTGGTCGACGCCGAGTCGCCGTCTTCGTCACCGGATTCCCACCAGCTGGTCCTGTCGGTTCTGCAGGACGCGTTCGGCGCGCTGGAATTCGATTCGCGCATGCCGCGCGTCGCCAATGGACACCGGCATTTCTTTGCCCGGCGTCGCGGCCGGCAGCGCGGCAAACCGCTGCAATTCATCGTCGGCCACTACGACACCGTCTGGCCGATCGGCACCACTGCCAAACGACCGTTCACCGTCGACGACAACATCGTCCGCGGTCCCGGCGTCTTCGACATGAAAGGCGGACTGACGCAAATCGTCCTCGCGCTGCGCACGATTCGGGAGCTGAACCTGGAATTGCCGATGGAACCGGTCGTCTTCATCAACTCCGACGAAGAGATCGGCAGTCGCACGTCGACACGTTACATCCGGGCGCTGGCGCAACGGGCCGGCCGTGCCTACGTGCTCGAACCGTCACTCGGCGACGAAGGCGCGATCAAGACCGAACGCAAGGGCATCGGCCGTTTCACCATTACCGTACACGGCAAGGCGGCGCATGCCGGCCTCGATCCCGAGGGTGGCGCGAGCGCGATCCTCGAACTCGCCCATGTCATCCAGATGCTGTTTGCGCTGAACGACGCGGACAAAGGCATTACCGTCAACGTCGGCACGATCGACGGCGGCCTGCAGCCGAATGTCATCGCACCGCACAGCCAGGCGGTCGTGGACGTACGCGTACCGACGATCGCCGATGGCGAGAGAATCGAGCAAACGATCCATGCCCTGGAACCTGTCACGCCCGGGGTGCGGCTGACGATCGAGGGCGGCATCGGCAGACCGTCGATGGAGCAGACGCCGCGTAACAAGGCGTTGTGGGAGCAGGCGGAAGCGCTGGGACGCGAACTCGGCCTGGCGCTGACCCAGATCAGGGCCGGCGGCGGCTCGGACGGCAATACGACCAGCCAGTACACCGCAACGCTGGACGGCCTGGGGCCGGTCGGCGACGGCGCGCACGCCGAACACGAGTTCCTGTACATTGACAAGACCCTCGAGCGCACGGCTTTACTCGCGCTGCTGTTGCTCGCGCCGCCGGTTACGGGAGATCAAACATGACGGTCATGTTGCGCAGTTCGGTGACCCGGATTTCGGATATCGATGAGAAGCCGTTCGAGATCGTCAGTATTCCGAAGGACCAGTGGGCAACCGGCGACTACGTCGTCGGCGAGATCACCGGCCCGCGGAATCGCGCTTTGCAGGTCGAGCTGGCGTCCGGGCGTATGGTGCAGGCGCTGCGCGGCGACCAGGTCGTCGGTGCGCTGGGTAACCGCGCCGCTACCCTGGAGGCTGCCGGAAGCTGGCGGGATATCGATGGCGAGTCGATGCATGCGATGACCAGCGCGGGGCTGTTCGGCCGGGTCACGTCGCTGTCCACAATGATCGCGCCGCTGACCAGGCTGGATTATATGGGTCACGTCGTCCGGGACGGCGCGAAAGTCTGCATGCCCGATTTCCGGATCAAGGCGGATGGCTCGTTCTCCGTGCCCACCGTGCTGCTCGTCGGTACGTCGATGTCGTCGGGCAAAACGACAACCGGACGGCTGGTCGTCCATGAACTCGAACGGATGGGACTGAAGGTCGTGGGCGCCAAGCTGACCGGCGCGGGCCGGTATCGTGACATCCTCAGTTTCCGCGATGCCGGCGCAACGGCGATTTTCGATTTCGTCGACGCGGGTTTGCCCTCGACGGTGGTTCCAGAGGATGAATTCCGGGAGGTCATTCGTCCTTTGCTGCATCACATCAACAGCCTGGAGCCGGATGTCGCCGTCATCGAGGCCGGCGCGTCGCCGCTCGAACCCTACAACGGGGAGGCGGCGATCGAGGAGATCGGCGAAGCCAACATGCGCTGCAAGATTCTCTGCTCCTTCGATCCTTATGCCGTGGTCGGCGTCGAGAAGGCGTTCGGCCTGCGGCCGGACCTGGTTACAGGGCCGGCGACCAGCACCTCGGCGGCGATCGATCTCGTCAAGAAACTCACCGGCGTCGAAGCGCTCAATATCATGGACCCCGACAGCATCCCGCTGCTCAGGAAAGTGCTGAAAGAAAAACTGGATCTATGAACCCGGCCCGGCGAGCCTGAGGACAACGTAGCCAATATAGATCGTGAGCAGCACCGACGCCTCCGGTGCGCGCACGCCGCGGCGCGTCACGTAGAGGAATATCAGCACCAGGATCGTCACGACCAGCAGTACCGGCAGGTCGACGTAGAGCATCGCGGCCGGCACGATCAGCGGCGAGATCACGGCGGCGATACCGGGGACCAGCAAGGTATCCAGCACGTTACTGCCCACCAGGTTGCCGACAGATAGTCCGCCCCGTTTCCTGAGCAATGCGACGAAGCTGACCGACAGTTCGGGCAGACTGCTGCCCATGCCGATCACGATCGCCGAGACGGCGATGTTGCTGAGGCCCACGCGCTCCGCGAAGCTCACTGCGGAGACCACGGTCAGTTCGGCAGCAAACAACAGCAACAGGAGTCCGCCCGCAAGGATGAACCATGCGCGCCTCGCCGGCATATGCACGATCTCTTCGTCGCTTTCCGGCACCTCCGCCCGCGTCACGATGATGGCCCAGAGATAAGCGGCGTAGTAAATGCACAGGACCAATCCCTCGAGACGCGAAATCGTGCCGTCCCAGGAGAACAGGAATACGGCGCCGATACCGCCACACAGGAAAAACGAGTTCCGCGGCAGGAACTTCCGGTTCATCGCTTCGTAGCCGATGAAGCCGGCCACGCCGAAGACGAGCGCGAACTGGCCGATCGTGCTGCCGATCGCGCTGCCAATGACGATGCCCGACAGTTCCTCGCCCGCAAGGCTGCGGATAGAAGCGTCGAACGCAACGAACAGTTCGGGCAGGTCTGTACCGATGGCGAGCACCAGCATGCCGAACATCGGGTCGGACAGGCGATAGCGATCCGCGAGCGACATCGCGCCCTTGATCAGGATTTCGGAGCCCAGCCAGAGGCCGGCCATTCCGGAGATCAACAGCAGGAAATCAGTCATTCGGGGAGCTCTGCCTACCTGGTCCCGATCGCAGCCGTCAGGTCGTTTGCCCGAAAGAGCATGTGCGCAGATTGCAGGATCTTCATTCTCAGTTGTTCGTTGTAATCCGGCCGTTCGTCGAGAAAGTTGCGCACGGTCGCGGCCGCGGATGACGAACGATAATTGCCTAGTGTCTCATCAAGCCAGCGTTTCGGGAAGAAGATGTCGCCGGTGACCTGGATTTCGCTCAAGAGCTCGAGGCTCGACAACAGGTATCTTTCCGAATGCTCGATCCTCAGCGGGTGATGCAGGTTCGCGAGCGCGTCGAGCACCCATGACTCGGTCTGCCGGTTCACTGCATCGGCCAGCGACTCGAAAAAAGCGTCCCGAACCGCCGCATCGGCTGACAGCGACGGCGCAATGAAGTGAAGTTTGCGCACATTGTCGGGGTTCTCGGTTCTGCCGAGCTGAATCTCGACCATGCCGGCGGCGCGAGCCGGCAGCTTGACGGCCAGGGACTGCGTCATGGCGATCAGGTCATTTTCGGACAAGGGCAGATTTTCAACTGTGGCCTCGCCGGACCATACCTGGTACGCCTGCTCGAGCGCTGTGCCGGTGAACGCGATATCGACGAAGGCCTCGAAGTAGACCTTGCGCCGGCTGGCCTCGTCCCGGGCGAGCATCGACTCCCACAGGATGCGTTCCAGCAACTGCGCGTCACGCTCGCGTAGTTCGGCCGGGCGCAGGGTCCAGAAAATCCGGCGGATCTGGGCGAGCACCTGGTTCAGCACCAGCTGGTTGTCCTCCGCTTCGGCGATCAGCGCAAGCTGATCGAGATAGAGCCCGGCCCTGGGCCCGGTACCTGCGAGCAGTTGTTCATACAGGTTGATGATCAGCGCGGCGCGCTCGGTTTCCCCGAGGGACTCCCACTGGTTGAGCTGGTTGAATCTCGCCGGCACGAGCCCGTAGCGGAGCGGCCCGCCCTCGCCTTCGGCGGGCGTATCCCACTGGTACCGCACCGCGTCCCGGCCGGGGGTATTGACCCAGGCCTCGCTCCAGCTCGCCAGGTCCTCGTCCGATTTCCCGTCGAGGATCTCGATCAGCGCCGGCCAGGTAGCGTTGCCGAACGCAAATGTTTCGAGGTACTCCTGCATGCCCTCACGAAATGCGTCCTCGCCGATCATCTTTTCGAGCTTGCGCATCATGATCGGCGCCTTGTTGTAGATGATCGCGCCATACATCTGCCCCGCTTCGTTCAGGTTCGGCAGGTGCTGTCGGATCGGGTTCGCGCCTGCCGTGCGATCGACCGAGTAAGCGCCCGGGAAGTGGCGCACGAGAAAGTTGAGGTCGTGGTTGACGTCCGGAAAGCTCGGGTTGACGATCTTGGCAGCCATGAAGTTCGCGAACACCTCCTTGGTCCAGACGTCATTGAACCATTCCATCGTGACCAGATTGCCGAACCACATGTGCGCGGTCTCATGGGCGATCAGGCCTGCGCGACCCAGCAGCCGGGTCTCTGACGGCGCCTCGTCGAGAAACAGGCTCGACGCGCGATACTGGATCGCGCCCACGTGCTCCATCCCGCCATACTGGAACGCGGGGATCAGCGCGAAACCGAATTTCTGGTAGGGATACGCGATACCCGTGTATTCCTCCAGCCAGTCGAGTGACGCCGCGTGCAGGTTGAATATTTCGTCGATATTGCGGGCGACCTTTTCTTCGTCGGTTTCGCGATGCAGCATCGTCATCTCGCGACCGTCGACATTGCGGGTAACTTTTTCGAACCTGCCGGCGACGAAGGAAAAGAGATAAGACGGGATCAGGTCGGAGCGCTGAAAGCGGACGACGTTAGCCACGTCGCTGCGCACCGTCGTCGCTTCGGGCGCGTTGGACATCGCGACCCAGCCGGGCGGCAATGCCAAAGACAGCTCGAAAGTCGCTTTGAGGTTCGGCTGGTCGAACAGCGGGAACGCCGTGCGTGCCCGGTCCGGGACAAACAGGGTGTAAAGATACTCCGGGTTGCGATTCAGTGACGCCGGCCCCGCCATGAACTCGATATCGATGACGTTCCTGCCGGCCGCCAGCTCGGCCGCCGGGATGACGATGTGCTCGTTACTGAAGGTCCACTCCGAGCGCTCGCCGTTGACGCTGACCGCCGCGATCTTGTCGCGGTCCTCGCGAAAGTCGAGCTGCAGGGGACGCGAGGCGTCCGAGAGGTCGAAGCGAATCTCCGCGACGGCGGCGATGTCCTCATCGACCCCGGCCGGGATCTCGAACGTGAGGTCGTAGTTGATTTCCGAGATCGACGCGGCACGATGCCGGGCGAGCTCGAGCGACACGCCCGGTTCCGTATCGGCGGACGGCGGGCTGCACGCAGCGAGGAAAGTGAAGGCCGGCGCGACGATGGCCGGCAGGAGTTTCGCGCTCATGGATACGTCTTGTTCTGCGTATTCGGGCCGACGCTAGCCGATCACGGCCAGGGAAGTCAAAACCCTGTCGCTGCGGTATGATTCCGATTGTCCACCAGGGGGAAACAATCATGACAAAAACCAGGATCCTGGTCGGCAGCCTGCTGCTGGCCATCGCTACCGGCATCACCGCGACGCACCCGTACCGGGCAGAACCCGGCTGGGGTGACATCGGTCGCGAATGGGGTTCGACCAGCGCCGTCTACACGACGCCCGAGGGCAACGTCTGGGTTGCCGAGCGCTGCGGCGAGAACACCTGCGTCGGCCACGACGATCTCGACAACGTCTTCCTGTTCGATCCGGACGGCAACCTGATCAGGAGTTTTGGCGCCGGGCTGTTCGTCTGGCCGCACGGCATCCATGTTGACGGCGACGGCAATGTCTGGGTCACCGATGCGCGCGGCGACGACGCCGGCCGCGGTCACCAGGTGCACAAGTTCAGCGCGGATGGCGAACTCCTGATGAGCCTCGGCAAAGCAGGCGTCGCCGGGGACCGCGAAGACGAATTCAACCAGCCATCCGACGTGCTCGTCGCTCCGGACGGCAGCATCTTCGTGGTCGACGGGCACGGCTCCGGCGGCAACAACCGGGTGATGAAGTTCAGCGCCGACGGCGACTTCCTGATGCAGTGGGGATCCACCGGCAGGGAATACGGCGAATTCCGCGATCCGCATGCGCTGGCCATGGATTCCAACGGCCGCCTGTTCGTGGCCGATCGCGGCAACAACCGCATCCAGATCTTCACGCAGGACGGCGAGCACCTCGAAACCTGGTCGCAGTTTGGCCGTCCCAGCGGGCTGTTCATCGACGAGAACGACATGCTCTATGCGGCCGATTCCGAGTCGAACCTGACCTGGGGCATGAATCGCGGCTACCTGCGCGGCATCTACATCGGCAGCGCCATCGACGGCTTCGTGATCCACCACATTCCCGACCCGAACCAGGATCCGGACAACGCGGGGACGACCGCGGCCGAAGGTGTCGCGGTGGACCGCAACGGTACGGTCTACGGCGCCGAAGTGGGACCACGCCAGATCGTGAAATACACGCTTCGCGGACTGCGATAACGTCATTGCGAGGAGCGCAGCGACGAAGCAATCTTTTGACCGCGGCAGCGAGTTATGGAGATCGCTTCGCAGCGCTCGCGATGACGAAGACACACGGGGTCAGAGCCCGGCTCTGACCCCCGGCCAAACCCGCCTGAAAACGGCGGGAATTTCACTATCTGCGTCATGGTGTCATGATGTGGAACAGCGGATGGTTCCCGCTCCGCTGCGAGCGCTAGAATTTCTGCTCGATCAAGCTCCTATCAGTATTTTGATTCATTGAGACGACCGCATCCGGGCGCTGCCGCCCGGTCGGGGTGGTCGTGGCTTACAGGAACAAGTCAGGATGACCGCAGAAGCTGAAGATGACATCGTATTGTCAGAACTGCCCGACGACGAACTCGTCGAGCAGATGTGGGACGACCTCTACGACGGACTCGCCGACGAGATCAGCGAGGGCACCAATATTTTGCTGTCCCGCGACTGGGACGCGAAGAAAGTGCTCGATGAAGCGCTCGTCGGCGGCATGAACATCGTCGGCGAGGATTTCCGTGACGGCATCCTGTTCGTCCCCGAGGTGCTGCTCGCCGCGAACGCGATGAAGGCCGGCATGGCGATCCTGCGCCCGCTGCTGGCCGAGACCGGCGCCAAGCCGATCGGCAAGATGGTGATCGGCACGGTCAAGGGCGACATTCACGACATCGGCAAGAACCTCGTCGGCATGATGATGGAAGGCGCAGGCTTCGAAGTCATCGATCTGGGCATCAACACCGACGCAGAGACCTACATCGCAGCGCTCGAAAAGGAACAGCCGGACATCCTCGGCATGTCAGCGCTGCTGACCACGACGATGCCTTACATGAAAGTCGTCATCGACACGATGAAGGAAAACGGCATCCGCGACGATTACATCGTGCTCGTCGGCGGCGCGCCGCTGAACGAGGAATTCGGCACGGCGATCGGCGCCGACGCGTATTGCAGGGATGCGGCCACCGCGGTCGAAGTCGCCAAGGACCTGGTCAACCAGCGGCGCGCTTCATAGCCCGAATATTGCACCTCGTTTGGAGTGATCTAATCGTGTTCAGTCGGTCATCAAGTCTGCAGAACGGGCTGCGCTCTCGCCTGATCTTTGATTCCCTGAGGCCTTTTCCTCACTCGGAAATAGACTCTGTTATTCCACTCCCTCGGAAAATCCCTCAGGAAATCAAATCTCTGACCGATCTTACGCATCAACTGATGCAATTTTCGGGCTGAGCAGTGCGATGGCGGACCGCACCCTGCTCATTGCCTGTGGCGCGATCGCGAAGGAACTCGTCGCGCTGAAGAAGCGTAACGGCTGGGAGCACCTGAAGATCCAGTGCCTCCCCGCGGACTGGCACATGACCCCGAATGAAATCCCCGGTGGCGTCCGCGACACCATTGAGAAATACAAGGACGAGTACGACCACATCTACGTGGCGTATGCCGACTGCGGCACCGGCGGCCTGCTCGACCGCGTTGTCGAGGAATACGGCGTAGAGCGAATACCCGGCGCGCATTGCTACGAATTTTTCGCGGGCAGCAAAGTGTTCTTCGATTATGCAGATGCGGAGCCGGGGACGTTCTACCTGACCGACTACCTCGTCCGGCACTTCGATCGGCTGGTCATGGGGATGCTCGGGCTGGAGAAACACCCCGAGCTCAAGGAAATGTATTTCGGCAACTACAAGAAGGTGGTTTTTCTCGTCCAGGAACCGTCGGAAAAACTGTCGGCGATGGCGCGCGAGCAGGCCGACTATCTCGGGCTCGAATACGAAGAACACTTCACGGGTCTCGAGCCGTTCGAAGACGTGCTCCGCGAACAGGTAATTAAATGGCGAAACTGATCAGCATCTACTGGCGCGACATCCCCGCGCAGGTCGTCGGCCGGGCCGGCAGACAAAACTTCAAGAAGGAACTCGAACCACGCTTCGCCAAGGCGATCGACCGTGCGGCGATGCGCGCCGGACGCGGCTCGAGCGACGCCTACCTCGCCGACTGGCGACGGGAAACGGAAATGGTGTCGGGAGACATCGAGGCACTGGTCAATGCACGGGTTGCCGAATTGCAGGACAGGTTTGACGATGAAACGCTCGAGGCCACGGTCAAGGCCGGGGGCGTTGTGGAGTAATGAACGTCATTGCGAGCGAGGCTAGTACCGTCATCGCGAGCGAAGCGTATACCGTCATCGCGAGCGTAGCTAGTACCGTCATCGCGAGCGAAGCTAATACCGTCATCGAGAGCGTAGCTAGTACCGTCATCGCGAGCGAAGCTAATACCGTCATCGAGAGCATAGCTAGTACCGTCATCGAGAGCGTAGCTAGTACCGTCATCGCGAGGCCCCGCTACCGTCATTGCGAGGAGCGGAGCGACGAAGCAATCTCATTGAGATTGCAGCGACGTCGGGAGATTGCTTCGTCGCTCCGCTCCTCGCAATGACGAATAGATTTAACTTTTGGGAAACAGAAAATGACAGACACGATCATCAGCTCGGCATCGAAGGAAGTCGTCATCGGCTTCGAACGGCCCTTCGTCGTCATCGGCGAACGCATCAATCCGACCGGGCGCAAGCTGCTCGCCGAGGAAATGAAGAACGGCGACTACAGCCGCGTGCAATCCGACGCGCTGGCGCAGGTCGCCGCCGGCGCGCAGGTGCTGGACGTCAACGCCGGCATCCCCCTGGCCGACGAGCCCGCGATCCTGGCCGAGTGCATCAAGCTGATCCAGTCGATCACCGACGTGCCGCTTTGCATCGACTCGTCGATCGTCGCGGCGCTCGAGGCCGGCCTCGAGGCCTATGAAGGCAAGCCGCTGCTGAACTCGGTCACGGGCGAAGAAGAGCGCCTCGAGGTCGTCTTGCCGCTGGTCAAGAAATACGAGTGCGCGGTCGTCGCCATATCGAACGACGACACGGGTATCTCAGAGGATCCCAACGTACGATTCGACGTGGCAAAGAAAATCGTCGAGCGTGCGATGGATCACGGCATCCCCGCCAGCAACGTCGTTGTCGACCCGCTGATGATGCCGATCGGCGCGATCAACTCGGCCGGCCGGCAGGTCATGCACATCGTCAAGCGGCTGCGCGAGGAACTGAAGGTCAACACGACCTGCGGCGCGTCGAACCTGAGCTTCGGCCTGCCGAACCGAAACGGCCTCAACGCCGCGTTCATCCCGATGGCGATTGCGGCAGGCATGACCTCGGCGATCACCAACCCGATGCATACCGAACTGATGCAGGCCGTGCGCGGCGCGAATGTCGTCATGGGCCACGATCCGGAATGCATGCAGTGGATTCAGCAGTATCGCGACCCGGATGCCGGCGAGGCGCAGCGCGGCGGCCGCCGCGGCGGGCGCCGGCGCAGAGCGCGCGGCTAGCCGATGGCGACGGCGAGCGATCCCCTCGTCGTCTTCTCCCCGTCCGGCAAGCGGGGCCGTTTCCCCGTGGGCACGCCGATCCTGCAGGCGGCCCGCAGCCTGGGCGTCGACATCGATTCCGTATGCGGCGGACGGGCGATGTGCGGTCGCTGCCAGGTCACCGTGGCCGAAGGCGAGATGTCGAAGCACGGCATCGTTTCCCGTGCGTCCAACCTGTCCGCAACGGGCGAAGCGGAGGCGCGCTTCAGGGAGCGTCGCGGCCTGGCCGATGATCGTCGCCTGAGTTGCCAGGCGACCGTCAACGGCAACATTGCGATCGACGTGCCCGAATCCAGCCAGGTCCACCGCCAGGTCGTGCGCAAGCCGCACGAAGCGCACGACATCGAGATCGATCCGGTCACCCACCCCTACTTCGTCGAGGTCGAGAAACCGGACATGCACGACCCCACCGGCGATCTCGAGCGACTGCGCGCCGCGATCGGCCGCGACTGGGAACTCGACAACCTGACGATCGCGCTGCCCGCGCTGCACGGTCTGCAGGCCGCTCTGCGCAAAGGTGACTGGCGGGTCACCGTTGCCATTCGCGAGGAACGGGAGATCATTGCCGTCTGGCCGGGATTTCGTGAGCGTGTGTACGGCGTTGCAATCGACGTCGGCTCGACCACGATCGCGGCGCATCTGTGCGACCTGACGAGCGGGCGCGTGCTCGGCAGCGCCGGCCGCATGAATCCGCAAATTCGCTTCGGCGAGGACCTGATGAGCCGGGTCTCCTACATCATGATGAACCCGGGCGGCGAAATTGAACTGACGAGCGCCGTCCGCGTAGCGATCAACGAGCTGATCGCCGGCGTCGCCGACGAAGCGGAGCTCGGAGTCGACGACATCGTGGAAGTCACCATCGTCGGCAACCCGATCATGCAGCACCTGGTGCTGGGTCTTAACCCGATCGAACTCGGCACCGCGCCGTTCGCGCTCGCCACCGACCGCGCCGTCAGCCAGCCGGCGAAAGACATCGATCTGAAGATCAATCCGGGCGGCTATGCCTACGCCCTGCCCTGTATCGCCGGTCACGTCGGCGCGGATACGGCGGGCGTGCTGCTGGCCGAATCGCCCTACGAAAGGGACGAGGTCTCCCTGATCGTCGACGTCGGCACCAATGCCGAAATGCTGCTCGGCAACAGGGAACGGGTACTCGCCGCGTCGAGCCCGACCGGGCCTGCTTTCGAGGGCGCGCAGATCAGCTCCGGCCAGCGCGCAGCGCCCGGCGCCATCGAGCGCGTGCGCATCGATCGCGAGACGCTCGAGCCGCGCTTCCAGGTCATCGGTTGCGCGCTTTGGTCCGACGACCCCGAATTCGAGGAACAGCTGCCGTCGAGCGGCGTCACCGGCATCTGCGGTTCGGGGATCATCGAAGTGATCGCCGAACTCTATCTCGCTGGCGTCATCAATCATGACGGCACGATCAGCGGCGACGCCGCCGCCCGCTCGCCGCGGGTCGTCGCGGATGGCAGGACGTTTTCGTACACCCTCTATGATGGCGAGCCCGCGGTGGTGATCCAGCAGAACGACGTGCGCGCGATCCAGCTGGCAAAGGCGGCGCTTTACGCGGGCGCGCGCCTCCTGATGGAAAAGCTCGGCGTGGAGTCGGTGGACAGGATTCGCCTTGCCGGCGCCTTCGGCGCGCACATCGACGTCAAATACGCGATGGTGCTCGGCATGATCCCCGACTGCGCGCTCGACCAGGTGTCGTCGGCCGGCAATGCCGCCGGCACCGGCGCGCGCATCGCCCTGCTCGACAAATCCTCGCGGGACGTCATCCGCGACGTCACGCGGAAAGTCGAGAAGATCGAGACGGCCGTCGAACAACGATTCCAGCACCACTTCGTCGGCGCGATGGCGATACCGCACGATTCGGACCCGTTCCCGAGACTGCAAGAGGTCGTCACGCTGCCGGCACGCAAAACCACTGTTGAGAACAAGACGAGACGAAGGAGACGTCGTTGAATTTGCCGGCCAGCAAACGGGAACACGACATCCTGGTCCACGACCTGCGGGAAGCCTACATGGAGATCTTCCCGACCAAAGATATCGAGGAGAAGCTCAGGATTCTCGAGCCGAACTCGTATATCGCCGTCACCTGTTCTCCGACCAAGGGCGTTGGCGAAACGCTGGACCTGAGCGAGCGGCTGATCGACCAGGGCTTCCGCGTCGTGCCGCACATTGCGGCGAAGTGCGTGCGGGATCGGCAACACGTCAGCGAGATCATGGCGCGGCTGGACAGCATGAAGGTGGACAGCATTTTCGTGCCGGGCGGCGACCGTCCCGAGCCCGCCGGCGAATTCCACACCGCGTATGAGCTGCTCAGGGTCATCGACGAGTTCGATCACAGCATCAATCAGATCGGCATCGCGGCGCATCCCGAAGGGCACCCGGACGTCGATGACGAGACCTTGATGCAGGAACTCGAAAAGAAGGCGCCGCTCGGTCAATACCTCGTCACCCAGATGTGTTTCGATGCCGACCTGCTCGGCAACTGGCTGATCGACCTGACCCGCCGCGGCATCACCCTGCCCGTCTGGATCGGCTTGCCGGGGGCGATCGAGCGCAGCCGCCTGATCAAGACGTCCATGCGCATCGGTGTCGGCGATTCGCTGCGCTTCCTGCGCAGGAAGTCCGATGTCGCGGCCGAGCTGATGAAATCCAGCGTCTACAGACCTGACGATCTCGTTGCACAGATCGCCCGCTACCAGGCCATGCCCGAAACCAATGTCGCCGGTTACCACCTGTTCTGCTTCAACCAGGTGGAGACGACCGAGAACTGGCGCAACGAAGCCATCGAGAGGCTGCATTGACGAGACGCTCACATCGACCACGGCGAACGGCCGGCGCCGTCCGGCAGCTGCCGTGGCAGGCGGTCAGGAACAACTGGTCGCCGGTCGAAGTGCTGAGCGCAGACGAAGTGGAGACGATCATCGACGCGGCGCTGACGATCCTGGAGACCCAGGGCTTCCGGTTCCTCGAGGCGGAGAGCCGGCGCGTGCTCGAAGCGGCGGGCGCGGAAGCCGCCAATGACGACGGCATGACCCGTCTCGACAGGGGCCTCGTCGTCGAGAAAACGTCGACGATCCCCGCTTCGTTCAGCCTGCGCGCCAGGAATCCGGCGCACGACCTCGAGATGGGTGGCAACAGCATCTGCTTTGCGGCGGTCGGCGGCCCCGCTTTCGTCAGCGACCTCGACAAAGGCCGGCGGCCGGGGACCTACGCCGAGATGTGCGACTTCTTCCGCGTCGTGCAGAGCCTCAATATCGTCCACCAGGAAGGCGGCGGTTGCTTCGAACCGATGGACCTGCCGCCGGAATCGCGCCATCTCGATCTTTACTACGCGCAGCTGACGCTGCTCGACAAGAATGCGCAGGGCTATCCGCTCGGCCGCGACCGTACCGTCGACTGCCTGGAGATGAACGCCATCGCGCTCGGCATCCCGCGTGCGGATCTTGACTCGAACACGGTGGTACTCGCGATCATCAATACCAACTCGCCGATGCAGCTCGACGTGCCGATGACCGAGGCGGTTTTCGAACTGGCAGGCGCGAACCAGGTGGCCTGCATCACGCCGTTCACGCTGGCCGGTTCGATGAGCCCGGCCACGCTGGCCGGCACGCTCGCGCAGCAGACGGCGGAGATACTCGCGGTGGCAACTCTGTCGCAGGTGATCCGCGCAGGCACGCCGGTCATGTACGGGGCTTTCGCCTCGAATGTCGACATGCAGAGCGGCGCACCGGCGCTCGGCACGCCGGAATACGCGAAGATGACCCTGGCCAGCGCACAGATCGCGCGCCGGCTCGGCATGCCGTTCAGGTCCAGCAACACGACGACCTCGAACTGCGCGGACGCGCAGTCGGCCTACGAGAGCCAGATGTCCCTGTGGGGCGCAATCCTCGGCCATACCAATCTCGTCAACCACGCTGCCGGCTGGCTCGAAGGCGGCCTGACGGCGTCGTTCGAGAAGCTCATCATCGACGCCGAGATGCTGCAGATGATGGCCGAAACGCTGAAGCCGATCGTCGTCAATGACGAGGAACTGGCGCTTGATGCGATTGCCGAGGTGCCGCCGGGCGGACATCACTTCGGCACGGCCCATACGCTGGAGCGATACGAGACGGCTTTTTACACGCCGATACTGTCGACCCGGCAGAACTTCGAGACGTGGACGGAGGAAGGCGGTATCCGTTCTGCGAAGCGGGCCAATGCCATCTGGAAACAGCTGCTCGCCGAATACCAGCAGCCCGCTATCGATCCCGCGATCGACGAGGCGTTGCGCGACTATGTCGAGCGGCGCAAACAGGAAATAGCTAATTAACAGGTGTCAGCATGCGACCTTCGCTTAACGTCCTGAGTGACGAACAGATCAACAGTATTCTCGCCGAGGCCAGGCGGCTGATGGCCGAGGTCGGCATGGAGGTCCGCGGCGAACGGATGAGGGCGCGCCTGCTGGACAGTGGCCTGAAGACCGACGCCAGCGGCAAGCGGATACTGTTCCCGCAGGACGTCGTCGACAAGGCCATCGCGGATGCCCCGTCGACGTTTACGCTCTACGATCGCGACGGCAAGCCGTACACCGACATCGGCGGCGACAACGTGCACTACACGCCGGGCTCGAGCGGCCTCAAGATCCTGGATCACCGGACCGGCGAGACCAGGCTCGCGAACTCGACCGACTTCATCGAATACGCGCGCATCTGCGACGGCCTCGAACACGTCGCCTACCCGTCGACCGCTTTCTCGACCAACAAGGACATCGAGTCGCAGGTGTCGGACGCATGGCGCCTGTACATGCTGCTGATCACGTCCAAGCGGCCGATGGTGTCGGGCGCTTTCAGCGAGCACGGCGTGCCGCGCATGGCGGACATGCTGCAGATGTTTCGCGAGAACCGTGCTGATCTCATCGCGAAACCGATGTCGATCTTCACGATCACGGCGACCGGCAACTTCCGCTATGGCGAAGACTCCTGCCAGAACATGCTCGACTGCGTCGAAGCCGGCATCCCCGTCGAGATCGTGCCGGTCACCCTGATGGGCCTGATCGCGCCGGTAACGCTGGTTGGCGCGCTCGTCTTCCACTGCGTCGACGTGCTCACCGGCATCACGATGGCGCAGATCGTCCGCCCGGGCGCGCCGGTGCTGTTCGGCGGCGCGCCGGCGACCTTCCACATGAAAGCGGCAAGCTCACCGATGGCCGCGATCGAGGCGCAACACCTCAACGTCGGCTACGTCGCGATCGCGAAACATCTCGGCCTGCCATGCCAGGCTTACATGGCACTGTCCGACGGCAAGTTCCTGGATGCGCAGGCCGGTGGCGAGACCTTCTCGAGCGCCTTGCTCGCGGCGATCGCCGGCGTCAATTCAGTGTCGGGTCCGGGCATGCTGGACTTCGTACTCACGTTCAGCCTGCCGAAGCTGATCTTCGACAACGAGGTGTGCGGGCAGTCACTGCATTTCGTGCGCGAGATCGAAGTCCTCGACGACCTGCCGACAGGCCAGCTCGTCGCCGACCTGATGAGGGACGATCACCTGATCACGAGCCCGCACACGCTGGAGCAGTGGCCAAAGGAGCTGTACCTGACCGACCCGGTCTTCGACCGCGAGAATCGCGAGAACTGGGAGAAGGCGGGCGCGAAAGATCTCAATCAGCGGGCGAACGAGGCGGTCGAGGAACGCCTGGCGAAGTACCGGCCGATCGACACCGACCCCGAGGTCGACAAGGCGATGCGCGACCTGGTCAGCGCGGGTTTCGAAAGCCAGACGGAGTTGCCGGAGATCCCGCCGCCGGCAGAGGGTCCGGTCAAGAAGGCGCCGCAGGGCCGACGTGGCCGCGCCGGGCGTCGACGACGGGGTTAGCCACAGCCGCGATCGATCCTGGCCGAATGTCCGCTATTCCCGAAAGCGGACCCTCAAACAGGTAGATACTTGGATATCTGAGAGATCACTTTCGACCAGAAGCGGTCGTTGGGTTTTCCGGTCGTCTCTAACGCGCCAGGAAAAGCGGATTAATTCCATTCTCTAACGTAAAGCTCGCGCCAACGGCGCCCACGACAGAAGTTGATCGATCCAGATGGGTGAGCTCGCGAAAACGATACACCGGTTCGAGACCTGTGCAATGCGCTCCGACAAAGTTCTGCAACCCAAGATCAACGAGCTTGTCCGCTGTCCATGCCAAATGATCATCGCTGGCAAAAAGGAGGTGGAAACCGCCGATCGCGGCGTGAATGCTGCTGGGCGCGACAATCTTCTGAGCATACTCGAGCGTGTTGATCATTCCCGCGTGACCACATCCCGATATCACAACCAGACCCTTCTCGGTGTTAATCACCATCGACATACTCTCGGGAATGTTGTCGTCTACCTCTCCGTCCGGAGACAGGGTCTGACCTACCGGGTGACCCTCAGCCAGCGGATTGCCGTAATTCTTCTCCGGATGCACTCGCGGCACCGGCCCGGTCAGCCAGACGCCCGGAACGATCTCCGAGGGGCTGTCGTGCTCAATAATCTCGCCGCCTAATTCCTCGAATTGTCGTCTCTTCTCTGTCATCGGGACTGGCGTGCCGGGTCGTTCCCAGAATATGCCGCGCCCCACGTGAGCTCGAGTCAGCGCTTCCGTTGAACTATCTCTGAATTCCCTTCGCAGACTGACGAGGCCCCCTGTGTGATCCCCATGGTTGTGGCTGAGTATTACGTCAGTCACGTTGGTGAGATCGATCCCGAGCACCCGCGCATTCTCGACAACGGTATCCGGACGTCCCCCGGTATCGAACAGGATGCGGTGGCCATCTGCTTCGACCAGGGCAGCGAAGCCCCATTCCCCGATTCCAGGCGTTGCGAGCATCGTCGACAGGATTGTTACTTTCAGGTCCGATACAACTGCCAGTTCATCGGAATCGGCATAGACATTCGGCATCGCAAACAGGAGCAATACACATGCGACCACACGTGGACCAATACCAGCATGTCTGGAAAGATTCATAAGTAAGCTCCTTTCGCCGCAGCTCGACTTACATCACCGACTATCAACCGCGGCTATTTTAGGTCTACACCGGACAGTCTAGTTAATTCCCGGCGAGAGGCCAGTTTCGGCAATAAGCGGACATTCTCAATTCGGCTCTAATTCCGCTCGAATGTGATTAAGCACCGCGCTCGACCGGTCCCGGTTACTCTGCAATGACCTTAGATGCACCCGATTCAGCCAGAGCTTTCTTGCCGCAACAGCCATAGTTGAGTCGTCAGCTCTAATCGACTTGAGCAGGTCCTCGCTGACGAGTGGTATCGAATCTTCATCAAATCTCGCCCAAATCAAAGCAATGTCGATGTGGCGGCCGAGCGCAATCAGAGCGTCTGACTCGTTTGCAAGCTTGGCCGACTGCCGTTCCTCCAGCTCAGAAACGCTGGCACGCCACTCCGTGAGCGCATTCTGAAATTCGGGAAACTCTGAAAATCGTACATTCTCCGTATCAAGCCTTTCGGATAAAAGAATATTGTTGTTCGGAATTGTTGCCGGACGCCAAATTGAGTGAAGCGTCTCAAACCTTTCATCTGTCGGAATCTGACCGACTTCGCTGATGTCCGACTCCACGAATCGCGTCAAAAGCGCCTGATGTCCTTGGATGTAATTAATGTTCTGGTCCAACAGTGAGATGTTTTCGGCAAGTGCCGGTTCTAACTCCGCCAACAGGGCCAGTACTTGCTTTCGATACTGTAAATCGTCCCACCATGCATCAATGGAGAATGCCAGAAGAATGCTCACGACAATTGCAGCACCTTCCATGGATAGGCGCCGCCAGGAAGTTTTCTGATTATCGGATGACATTTAATTGATGAAATTATGACAGTCCGCTTTGGCTCAATAGCAGCCTCTCACCAGTTTAGCAGGCGAGCGGCTGGCAACGGCCGGAAGCAGAGATTCAATTCAGATCTGGAGCGCCAGAATCCCGGCGCCCCAAACGAGCAATACGACACCGGCAGCATAACCAAGCCAGTGGCCAGCCGGAACGGCCTTTTCAAGCAGTACGAACAGCGCGAGACCCGCGATCCAGTAGAGGTTCATTACTCCGCCGAAAAACAGCAAACCCATCAGGAACCAGCAGCAGCCGACACAGAAAACGCCGTGCACGAGGCCCATGCGAAGCGCACCATCTATTCCCTGCCGCCAGTGCGTGCTTATGAATGCGAGCGGCGATCGGCAGTGGCGCAGACAAGTGTGTTTGAGGGGCGAGAACTGGTATAAGCCTGCGGCAATTAGAATGCCAGCGCTCAACAGTACGTTGGATGAAACAAGTGACGGTGCAAGCAAGCCCTTTCCCTCGAGGGCCCACTGGGCCAGGGTCGCGACCAGGCTGAACGCGGCCCATGTGACAAGGTATCCCAGCACAAAAACGCTCGTAGCAACGCGAGCACGACCAGTTTCGAGTTGCTGATGATAGGCGCGTGCGACCACCAGGATCATCGGCATGGCGCTAGGCAGCATCATCGCCACCATCATGATGCACCACATGAAGAACATGAGAACGGCGTAGCTGGGCGTCCAGACCGCTGGCATCATCATTGACATCCCAGCACCGGTCCACAGGTATACCCACGCCAGACCGACGACGATCAGCAGCGCGCAAACGACGATCAGTCGATCACGCGTCAAGCCACGCCGTGAGCCTTGATCTTTCTCGAACCAGACCATCCTGATTGAAATGATGAACGCAGAAGTGAACCCACGAATCCTCGTAGGCCATGTCCATGTCGCCCTTTACCGTAGTGGACCCCTGGGCTATCTCCGCGTAGGTGAACTCGAAGCTGCCACTTGGGCGAGCGAAAGCAATATGAAACGGTTCGCCATTGAAGTCGTTGATCAACGGCCGGCCATTGCTCGTCATGAGCCCAGGAATGTTTACTCTAGCGGTCCTCGCCTCGAAGTCTGTCTCCAGCTCTATTGGCAGAAACAGGGTGTCGCAGAAATCCGTGCATGTGGAGGCGAAAACCGCAAACACATTGCTTAGCGGCGCGCTGGCACCTCCGGAGATGATCGTTTCAAGCGCTGATCGCTGCGCGTCATCCGCGCGTTCGTCAACAACAATTTGTCGCTTGCCGTTTCCGTCAGCTATCTCGCCCGGCCACTTGTAAAGTGCCGCCCAGTTCAGGCCTTCGAGCCGCGTATCACCAAAATATCCTTCTACGATATTTCCGACGAAAGCCGACTGGCAATAGCCGTGGGTGCTTGGCAGGTTGAACTGGCAGCCGCAATTTACGGCGCAATTGCAGTTGTCATAGGTTTCGCTCTTGAAGAGCCACTGTTCCGCCATCCGGGTAACCTCCGAATCAGTTTACTAGCCAATCCATTCGGTGAGCGGTGATTCCGATCGAATGAGCCCGTCCTGATTGTAGTGATGAACGCAGAACATTGCCCAGGAATCTTCGAAAGCCATTTCGATGTCGCCCGTCGCAACGGTCGAGCCGCGCCCGATCGCTCCAACGGTAAACTCGAAACTGCCGGCCGGTCGGGCGAGCGCAATATCAAAAGGCTCGCCATTGAATTCATTCACTATCGGGCTGGCAGCGCTGGCGACGACTCCCGGAATCTCAACCCTGGCGGTCCTGCCTGCCAGGTCCACCTCGAGCTCGATTGGAAGAAACAACGTGTCGAAAAACTCGGTACACAGAGATCCGAAGACCGAGAAGTGGTTACTCAATGGCTCGCACGCTTCTCCGGAAATGATGGTCTCGAGCGCGCTCCTCTGCGCCGCATCCGCCCGATCGTCAATGACAATCTGTCGCTTTCCATTTCCTTCTGCAATTTCATTTGGAAACAGACAAATCAGGGACCAGTTCAGTCCAGCCAACGGTGTGCCATTGAAGTGACCGTCGACCACAGTGCCCGTGTATACAAAATGACAATTGCCATGCGTCGTGGGTTCGTTGAACTGACAGCCACAACTGACTGAACAATTACAGTTGTCATACGTATGGCTCTTGAATTCCCACTGGTCGGGCATTTTGGCAACCTCCCCAACATCGTCATGGCGAGTCGGAATAGAATATGAACAAAAGTCCGCTTCAGGTCAAAAGTGGCCCCTGAGGCCTGTTTTAGCCCAGCGGCTGCTTACGGAAGTATAGCGTGCGCTCTCGCCAATAGCGGCCTCTCAGCATTTTAGCAATCCGGCGACTGCTAACGGCCAGAAGCAGCCACTTCGACCATGAGTGCGTAAATGCCGGACTGGCCATTCTCAAATGAGTTGCGCAATGAAAACTACAATAATCTTATTCTGCTAAACAACCAGTTGAGAGGTATCTCGGCCGAGTACAAAGCTGAATTTCGGTTCCTGTCCCATATACGGCCTTACCGCATCCTGTAAAACTGGTGAAATTTCCTTCTGATTGCTTTCCAAATATTGCTTGCCCCCTGGAGTAGCGAACATTCCGGCGAGCTGCTCCAGCTTCTGTCTGTGCTGTGATTCCGGATACAGCCCGACCTCATTGAGGCTTAACAGACGGTTCTGCTGATTCACTATTGCTCTCATGAACAAACCAAACTGTGCGGCCTCAGCGTCAGTTAACTTGTCGGGGCAATACAATCCTGCGATGAAGACTCTTGAAGCTGCGCTGTCGCCGATGAGCGGCGAAATTACGTTGTTAAACCCATCAGCCACGCTGTCCGCAATGTGGACCCGTGACAAAGCGCTCGCGTGCCGAACCTCGATTGCCAAGAATATCAGCCCGATCAGTACGCCCAGGTTGGCAATTACGCCCAACCATGAATCTATTTGTTCAATAGACATTGGAACTCCCTATTGAGAATTAAAACTCTGGATAGTCAGGATGTCACACCGACATCCACTTTTGGTGCAAAGCAGCCCGCCCGGAGTCTAACAGTCAAGAGTCCGCTTTCGACCAATAGCGGGCATCGCCGTTGGCTCAATCTGGGAGCACTTGATACGGTATCAGGCTGTCAGATTGATCTTCTGACTCCGTAAAGTAGAAGAATAAACGCCATGAATGTTATGCACAGATGCCATACCAGAGTGGCAACGTAGACCGTTTCCATGGCGGTCGACGTTCCTGTCCAGGCCGTTAGGACTTGCGTAAATGCGATTAGCACACCACAGACCGCAGCATTCCGAAATACATTGGGTGTCTCTTTGGTCATCCCGAACAAGAAGCTCGACACATCGACAAGATGAATCAAGCCGTACGCCCAAAGTCCATATTTCCACACATTCAATTCTGATAGAGATACGTTCAGAACGGATGGCAACAGCGACATTAGTATTGTGAAAATTGCGACTTGAACCAGTAGACGCAGGTTGAGTCGATCGGTATCGTCCCAATCTCGAATTGGCTTGGCATNNGGTCAGTGGATTGCACGCATACCTCGAGCTGACATTTAGATTCACTTCATTTTGACGCTGGCCATTCTAAACGACCAACACTATCGTCGCCGACGGCTGCTTTCCGTCAATACCGGACAGTCTAATTCAATCCTGGCGAGCGGCCACTTTCGGCCAAAAGGCGCCTCTATTCGGGCAATTCCGAATCAATCAGCTCAAGCACTCCGTCACCCGCGGTGATAACGCGCCGATAGTCGAGCGTGATGTCATAACGAGCCACCATCCACGACGATACAAGATTATGAAACTCTCGCGACCGCAGTGCTTGAGTATCTACATCGAATGTCGGATCGCTAAAGTATTCGCCGACCCAGCCGAACTGAGAAACATTAAGATGTTTTCGCAGAAACGGGCTTTGTTCGAAATACCAGTTCGTCCAAGCATAGTTTTCAGTTTCCCGCGCTCTATTCAATAGGTGCGCATATTGAGAGAGTCTCTTTCTTAGCTCGCCATTCCGAATATAGAGCAGCCTCCCGGAGCCAAGCATCTCTTCGTACGTGCCCGTGATTGGCATCCATTTATTTAGGATGTAGAAATCATTGACCAGCACGTTCAATTCACTAAGAGACAAACCAGCGTCGTCCGACTCCACAAATTCGTGGAGTCTCTTTCCCAGGTCAATCAGCGCCTCCTCTACCTCGATTCTGGCGGATAGTTGATCTTGGTTTGTCTGGATATCGGTTTGAAGAGAACGCAGATATTCGACTTCAGCAGACCTTTCCTGCCTTTCATCCCACCAGCTGTCAACGGCCAATGCAGCCAGCACACCGGTACCAATGAGCGTGACCTCGACAAATGCTTGGCGCCAATTTATTCGATTCTCGCTAATTCTTCGGACACCTATTCGGTTACGAACATCGAAACATCTTCTGCGTAAATTGGCCGCTTTCGGTCAATACCGGCCTCTCATCAGTTTAGCAGGCGAGTGGCTGCGTCCGGCCAAAAGCGGACGTTACTCGTAATATTCCAATCCAATTTGAGTTGATCGCCTATTGAAACTATCAGGTTCCTCGGATGCCCTCGTTCGAGCAGTCTATTTGTAAAGGCTATCGAGCTTCTCAAGGTTGCCCATGATTCGCTGCCTAAAGGCGCCTGATCCAGTCTCATATGCATTTTCCAGGCTTTCAGCCGTCCGCAGTGGATCGACATACTTTTGGATGTCGTCAGCATGACGCTCCCACTCCGCACGTGCTGCTGGATACCGAAAAAGAAATGACGCAAAAAGCAATTCAGAAGTGCGTATCGAGCGATCGGAAAATGATTGAATTGCTGCTGATTGCAGATATGCATTCATCTCCTGAACTTCGACAAGATGGCGCAGGATGATCAACTCTGCGTCAGTAAGTTTGTCCTCGCTTTGTGTCTTTGCCAATATTTCAGCGTATTCGCTGCTCTGCAACAAAACATTGGAGTAGCTTTCTGCAAAGTTGGTGAGTGCCTCTCCAATTGCGATTTGGCGGTCCTGTTGAAGCTGAACTCCAACGAATATCAGTGATGCCACAATGGCTGCGATGCCAACTAACTCAGCGTAGCCCTTCCAGTCCGTCGTATTCACTTTTTTAGGCGCTCGATGTCCGCTCTTATCAATACCGGAAAGTCTAGTTCAAATCAGGCGAGTGGCTACTATCGGCCAAGAGCAGCCGCTCAGTCCCGATCGACGACGTTAACATTCATCCACTGCACAAATGCTGGATTGAAGGCAGCCTTTCTCTCCTTCCATACCCTTCCGAACTCAGGATAATTGGCAAAATTGTGGCGTTGAATCTCAATGACTTGATCGCGTTCGGATGAACCCTCAGGTCTTTCGTTAAATGTCCATTCAAGCGCAACAAATATGGCTAGGACTGTCGCATCGATCCTTCTCGTGTCTGCGGCGCTCAATTCCTCACCCTGCCTCTCTTTCTCCCTGAGCTCTAGTAGATCCGGGTTTTCAGCGATGAAGCGCCAGGTATTTATCGCCATGACAGTTCGATTGAGGCGGGCCTCTGCCTCCATTAGGTCATTGTTCTGTCGGAGCTCATAGGCCAAAAGAAGGATTCCACCAATCACCCCGATATTGGCGATTAACGACGCGATTTGCCCAGGTTCAATCTTCTTCATTCTTGATTCTTATTGAGACGCAGATCGCCGAATGACCGCTTCGCGTCATTACCGGACAGTGTAGTTCAAATCACCCAAGCGGCCACTTTCGGCCATAAGCGGCCTGTCGAGACTGGCTGTTTCTTGTGTTGGCTATCTCGACTGCAGCTCTATCTCAATCATCTCAGTCAAATCTTTTGTGTAGTTCGCTAACAAAGCGAGTTCCCTAGCGGATTCTTGATGATACAGGTGGCTCATCATAATTAAGCCAATGATTTCTTTGTCGGCACGCACACTGGATTCTTTGTTGGCACAAC
>JABAOH010000798.1_pt12 | contig 29786 bp, 26 predicted proteins | sample 7062181 | NCBI WGS metagenome assembly JABAOH01 (sample SAMN14538630, study PRJNA623070) | marine sediment metagenome | biome: marine biome [ENVO:00000428]; feature: marine pelagic biome [ENVO:01000023]; material: deep marine sediment [ENVO:00002113]; isolation source: pool of 5 deep marine...
AAGGGGGCGGTTGACATAATCTGCCGAGCACGGACGGATCATTTACATAATCACACGAGTCACACGTCGACGCAAGACAGCGAAGTGATGGAGTCAGCAGGCGGTAGGAGGAACGGGCGCTAGAGTATCTCTATGTGGTAGTCGGCGACCTGGGCTTCGAATCTGGTGTTGCTGATAGTCTCGACTACTCTGCTGAGTAGGCCGTGGGCGTGACTCGCATCGTTGGAAACGCAGGCAATGCCCACCACGGCCGATTGCCAGGAGTCGTTGGCTTCTACCTCGGCGATGGAGACGTTGTACTGATTCCTCACCTTGGCGAGAATCGATTTCACGACACGACGTTTGTCCTTCAGCGAATGGCTGCTAGGTATGTCTAGTACCAACGTGCATACGCCGATGACCATCACTCGCTCCAGCTACGGGGTCGGTTGCGGGGTAGAGGGGCGCAGAATCTGTCGAGACCGACGGGTGAAGATAATCGCTCACTCCCCATCGTTTTCAGGCAAGTCACTGACCAAGGCATTCTCTACTCTTCTGGCAACTCATTCGATGGAGGTGAACCGTACCCTGACAAGTCCCTTGAAGTCACCCCAAGCGGTCTGGAAGACGTTAACCCGACTGTCCGGGTCATCGATCCAGCGCACAGGAACCTCGTAGATCTGGTATCCCTTCTGCTCAGCCCTAAGGAGCAGCTCCGAATCGAAGAACCAACCTTGGTCTTTGACTATCGGTACCAGGTCTTGAACAGCGTGTCGGGTCAGCGCCTTGAACCCGCACTGCGCGTCCGAGAATTTGTTTCGGAACATCAGCTTGATCAACACATTGTAGCACCGGGAGATGATCTCCCTTTTCAACTGCCGTTCCACTCTCGCCCCGTGCTTGAGACGTGAGCCAATAGCGATGTGGTACCCCTCCTTGGCAAGTCCGTCGACCAACAACGGAAACGCCTCAAGATCTGTTGACAGGTCCACATCCATGTAACTCAAGATATCAGCTTCGCTATCAAGCCAGGCGCGTCGCAAAGCCCGGCCGCGCCCTTTCTGGTCCAGGTGTAGGTAGCTCACTTCCGGGTAGAGAGAGGACAGCGTCTTGGCCACCTCCAGAGTGCGGTCAACGGAAGCGTTGTCGGCTATGACGATGCGCCACCTATAGGGGCAGCGTTCTTGGAGGAACGCGCGCAGAGCTCTTACGCTCGGTTCCAGGGCTCGTTCCTCATTGTAAACCGGGATCACCAAATCCACGGACACTGCTTGCTCATTCTCAGTCATTCTGATGCTCTTTGCTTCCGCCGTGCAATTGTAGCACAATGCCCTTCTTTGCGCATTCATATCTCGTTGCAGGGGGGGAATCCATCTTGTATAATTCGAAGTGTGATTCGTCGGAGTGTGGTGCCGACATCCAGTTAGCAGAGGAGAGAAGGTGTTCGGACGAGGAAAGAATATTGAACAGAGCTTGACTCGGACCCGGCGCTCGTTTTTCGGACGGATCGGGAAGCTTCTCGCACAGGATGAACTGACGGATGAGGTGTGGGAGGAGCTTGAGGAACTGCTGATCCAGGCAGATGTGGGTGCGACCACGACGATCGATCTTGTCCAGGCTGTGCGGGATGAAGCTGGCTCCAGGGGGCTGAATAGGGCTAGTTTGGTGGAGGACGCGCTTCGGCAGAAGCTGGTGGACAGCTTCGAGGCGGGGGTGAGTTCGCCGATCGACACGCAAGACGGCTTGTGGATCATTCTGGTGGTGGGAGTGAACGGGTCTGGGAAGACCACGAGTATCGCGAAGCTAGCTCACTGGCACCAGCAACAAGGACGGAAGGTGCTACTGGCGGCGGCGGACACATTTCGGGCGGCAGCCGCCGAGCAGTTGCAGATATGGGGGGAGCGGCTAGGCGTCGATGTCGTAGCTCATCAGCCGGGCGCAGATCCCGCTGCAGTGGTGTACGATGCGATCCAGGCTGGTCAGGCGCGGAAAGCTGAGACTCTTATTGTGGATACAGCCGGGCGCCTGCATACGAAATACAACCTTATGCAGGAGTTAGCAAAGATCTATCGGGTGATCAAGAATCGGATTCCGGGGGCGCCGCAGGAGACCCTATTGGTGCTAGACGCCACTACAGGGCAGAATGCTCTCTCTCAAGCACGGAACTTCAAGGAGGCTGTGGATGTGAATGGTATCTTCTTGGCCAAGCTAGATGGCACCGCCAAAGGAGGTATCGTGTTCGCCATCGCCTCCGAGTTGGGGATCCCTATCAAGTATGTAGGCACGGGGGAGCAACTAGATGACTTGGCGGAGTTCGATGCTGAGGAATTCATAGCAGGGCTCTTTGAAGAATCATCGTTTCAGACAGTCTAGGTTGAGACTGGTGGAGGTGCGTGTGGAAAACCTGGTTGAGGCATTAAACCGCCTAGAGCAGCGCATAGACAAGACAAAGGAGGGTCTTTGACCTAGCTGGCAAGGAGAAAGAAATCCGTCAGCTAGAGAGAAGGCTGACACAGCCGGACCTGTGGTCGGACCAGGTGGAGGCCCAGGAGGCTGCGCGGAGGTTGTCCTTCCTCCAGGAGGAGATTGAGGAATGGAACGAGCTGGCGCGCCGCGCTGGGGAACTGGAGGAACTTCTCGTCCTGGCGGCGGAAGAGGGCGACGAAGAGCTGCAAACGGAGCTAGAGGCTGATGTGGAGCAGCTCAATCGGGACTTGCATCGCTCTGAGTTTCGCCTGATTTTCCAGGGGGAATATGATCGCGACGGCGCCCTACTCGCCATCCATGCCGGTGCAGGGGGGACGGATTCCCAGGAGTGGACGGAAAGGTTGGCCAGGATGTATATGCGCTGGGCCGACAACCGCGGGTTCAAGACTCGGCTCATTGACAGTTCCCCCGGCGAGGAGGCTGGCTTGAAGAGCGCTACTATGGAGGTAGCTGGAAGCTTCGCCTACGGCTATCTCAAGGCGGAGAGGGGGGTACATCGTTTGGTGCGGCTCTCTCCCTTCGATGCTGCCCACCGTCGCCACACTTCTTTCGCACTCGTCGAAGTTCTACCGAGCATTGATGATGCCGCTGAGGTTGATATCGACCCAAATGATCTGCGGATTGACACGTTTCGCTCCAGCAGTGCAGGCGGTCAGCATGTCAACAAGACGGACTCAGCTGTACGTGTCGTGCATGTTCCGACGGGAATCGTAGCTACCTGCCAGAACGAGCGGTCGCAGGCTCAGAATCGTGCAATGGCCCTCAAGGTGCTCCATGGGCGCCTGCTGGAGCGCCGGATACGAGAACGGGAGAACGAGCAAGCTCGACTCAAAGGCGAGCACGTGTCGGCTGAGTGGGGCAATCAGATCCGGTCCTACATCATGCATCCCTACACCATGGTTAAAGACCACCGCACCGGGTACGAGAGGGGTGACGTAGACAACGTACTGGATGGTGATCTGGACGACTTTATCGAGGTGTACCTCAGGTCTACCATAGACGAAATCGCGGAGGCGCAGGAAACTTAGGAGGCGTCTCGTGCAGCGATAACCCTTCCCGCTCGGGAAGGGTTATTGTGTTGAGGGCAGCAAGAGTCAGCTGCGGTGCACCACGACCTGACAGCTGCCATGACATGAAGTGGCTCTATTTGGATGGAAAAGACGTCGGTGAAGAGCTGTGTGGCCGCAGCCTTGGTGACTTCGCTTCTGTGCCTTTCTGGCTGCGCGGGGTGGTGGAACTCGGAAAGGGACGCTATACGGCGGGCTGTCGTGGCCCACGAACTGGATGAGCAGGGGCGAGACGTTGATGACATCATCATCCGCCTCTCCCCAGGCGAGTTCCGCGGTGACTTCGGGCATGGGTCCAGAATCGTGTGGCTGGTCGGCACGGCCTATGAGAGACAGTATCGTGAAGCAGAGTACTTCCGGGTGCGCGACCCGGGGCGATCCTATGTATTCATACAGGATGTCAGCGTGGATCCATCTCAGAATCGAGCCACAGTGGGGGTCGTCGTCTCTCCGAGGAGCGGGAAGCCGATAGCCAAGGAGATCAGTTTACATAAGCACGATGACACCTGGGAAATCGCCTCCGCGACGGTTCTGAACGGAGGCTGAGCCGAATGAGGGCGCTAATAGACTCCACGAGCAGTGGTGGTTGATGTCCCTAGCTGGGTTGGCCGAGTAGGGAGCAGAAGCGGTTGACGCAACCATCCCAAGCCTGGGCGGTGAGGGCGGAGTGAGGGCCAAGGTCGTGGTGGGATATCTACTGCCGAATTTAGGGGTCGGCACCGCAGCACATTGGAGAAAGGAGTCATGGGCTGAATGTCTACTTTGCTTCTGAGAAACGCTGACCTCCTGGTCACTATGGACGAAGAACGGCGGGAGATTGAAGAGGGCGCCATCCTGTTGAAGGACAATGTCATACAGGCTGTGGGCCGCACAAGCGAGCTTCCAGGGGAGGCAGATAGGGTCATCGATCTTGAGGGGAAGATGGTACTGCCGGGTTTGGTCAACACCCATCACCACCTGTTTCAAACCCTGACGCGCTGCTTGCCCTCCACTCAGGATGCGCCTCTCTTCACTTGGCTGCAGAATCTGTATCCCATTTGGGCGAAGCTGACTCCAGAAGCGGTTTACGTCAGTGCCCTGGTGGGCTTGTCGGAGTTGGTCCTCACGGGCTGCACGACGGCCGTCGATCAGCTGTACCTTTTCCCAAACGGGGTCAAGCTTGAGGACGAACTTCGTGCTGCTCGGGAGGTTGGAATACGCTTCCACCCGTGCAGAGGCAGCATGTCACTGGGTGAGTCCGAAGGCGGCTTACCCCCCGACGAGGTCGTCGAGGATGAGGAGGCTATCCTCGCTGACTGTCGGCGCGTGATAGAGGAATATCACGATCCTGAGGCGTACTCCATGTGCCGGATCATGATTGCGCCGTGTTCTCCCTTTTCAGTGTCAACTGACCTGTTACTCAGCTCCCGTGAGTTGGCCCAAAGCTATGGTGTCCATTGCCACACTCATGTGGCGGAGACTCTGGACGAAGAGGAATTCTGCCAGCAGAAGTATGGCCGTCGGCCGGTTCAGTACATGGCGGACGTGGGATGGTTGGGCGACGATGTCTCCTACGCCCACGGGGTCCATCTAGTGGACGACGAGATGAGACTGTTCTCCCAAACGGGCACCGGAATCGCTCACTGTCCGACCTCCAACATGCGTCTGGGTTCGGGTATTGCTCCTGTGCCGCGCATGCGGGAACTGGGAGTCAAAGTGGGCCTGGCAGTCGATGGAAGTGCGAGCAACGATTCATCCCACATGCTGAACGAGGCCCGGATGGCCATGCTTCTGCAGAGGGTCAAGCATGGCCCCACTGCTCTGAGTGCACGCACCGTGCTGGAGATGGCCACGCTGAGCGGCGCGGCGGTCCTTGGACGGGACGACATCGGAGCTCTTTCGCCAGGCAGGAGCGCCGATCTGATAGCCATCAATGTAGACCGGTTGGAGTTCTCAGGAGCCTGTGATCACGTAGCAGCCGCTGTTCTCTGCGGTCCCGTTGGCGTCGATCTGTCTATCATCGACGGCCGCGTGATAGTCGAGGACGGCGAGCTTCTGACTCTGGACTTGGGATCCGTCGTGACCAGGCACGCTGAACTGGCAGACGGCCTGAGGACGTAGCGAGCGCGTTCTATCGCGACGAAATGCCTTCGTCTTCCCGGTAGATTCTGACTTCCTCTTCCACCGCCATCTCTTCGGCGAAGAGTTCAATTGAACTCACCCGGTGCATGGGAAACATGACGGTCGTCGCGCTATCGCTCAAGTAGTGGATGGGCTTTCCATCTTGGCGGCGAGGATCTAATACTACGATGTTGGTGTCTCCAGGTTCGGGCAATCTCTCCAGTTCGGCGACAACGGGATCTTCATTCAGTAGGTGGACTATCACCCTCCGGGCCATGGTGGTCTCCTCTGCTAGTAGTTGATCTTGGCCAATATCATCGTGATGTTGTCTTCGCCGCCGTGATCATTGGCGCGGGCAATGAGCTCATTGCAGGCTTCCTGGGGACAACACGAAATCCCTATCACGTCTACGATCTCTTCGTCGGACACTGCACTCCAAAGGCCGTCGCTGCACAGGATGAGATGGCTGCCGGTCTCGAGGCGCCGAGAATAGGTGTCGACCTTCAGATCGTGGCCCTGTCCCAAGGCCCGATACAGGAAGTTGCGTTGGGGATGATGTTGTGCCTCCTGGGCGGAGATCTGACCCAACTCCGTGAGTCTGTTCACGAGGGAGTGGTCCTGAGTGATCTGCTGCAGCCCGTCGTCATCCAGGTAGTACACTCTGGTGTCGCCGACATGGGCCACGTAGGCGCTGTGTCCTAGCACCAGGGCGCATGTGAGTGTTGTTCCTGCATCCGATTCCATTTCTCCAACCGCTTGATTGGCGGACACAGCGGCTTCGGTCAGGATTTCGTGAATAGGGCGAATGGCGATCTCGGATGCGCGACGTGAGAGTACGGGTAGCAAGGCCTCTCTCACGATGACTTCGCCCGCCACCCGTATGGCAAGAGAACTCGCCTCCTGTCCCTTCATGTGCCCCCCCATGCCGTCTGCGACGATCAGTAGCGCGACGGCAAGAGGGTCTGCTTCGTCCCCGATCACCGACTTCAACGTCAAGAAGGTGTCCTCATTGGCTTCGCGGGTCCTGCCGATGTGGGTACCTTGTCCGATCTCAAGCGGATCTGCCTTCTGGCTTGGTTGCGGAGCCGTCGCCCTCTCGGGCAGCGTAGGTTCTCTTTTACTGCCTCTCTTGCCGAGGAGCTTGTCCCAGAAACTCAATCAGTCCCTCGCATCGAAGCCCAGACGGTTCCCGCGTAGTCTGTCAATGTGACTGAGCTATTCCGTCGTCTTGGTCGGCAGCGCATACATCGTCTGATCAGTGGAACCAATGTACACAATGCCCTCGCTCACACCAGGCGAGCCCGTGATGGCTCCGTCGGTCCGGAATCGCCAGAGGAGAGTTCCCGTCTTGGCATCCACGCAATAGAGATGCCCGTCAACAGATCCAATGTAGACTGCTCCCTCGGCCAGTCTAGGTGAAGACACCACCGGGCCTTCAGTGCTGTACTGCCATTTGAGCACCCCGGTTCTGGCATCCAGAGCATAGAGATGGTGGTCGTTCGAACCGCACCACACCATGTTCGCGCTGACCAGAGGCGAAGATATGACCTTGCCTTTGGTCCGATAGCGCCACACGGCCCAGCCGTTTGAGAGGTCCAAGGCGTAGATACAGCGGTCATCCGATCCAATGAACACCATATCACCCGCCACGGTGGGAGACGACTGCAGCGCCGGTCCGGCGTGGTACTGCCACCTAGATTCGCCGCTCTGCACGTCGAGAGCGTAGACACTACCATCATCGCAACCGAAGATGATGATTTCGCCAGCGATCACGGGCGAAGAACGTATGGGGCCTCCTGCGGCGAATCGCCACAGCTCCTGCCCTGATTTGCCGCTTACCGCATACAGGTGGTGGTCATCGGAACCGAAGAAGACGTGATCATACTCTACCTTTGGAGACGACCGAATCTTTCCGTCGGTAGGACAAGTCCACACTATCCGTCCGGTGCGAGTGTATACCGCATACAATACCTGATCCTCAGAGCCGAAGAAAGCGGTCTCACTCCACACGGATGGGGACGACACAATTCCACCGTCGGTGGTGTAGCTCCAGCGTTCCTTTCCCGTCTTTGCATCCAAGCAGTACAGGTTGTTGTCATAGGAACCGAACAAGACGGCACCCTCAACCACCGTCGGCGTAGCTCGGATCTCGTCCGCTGCGTTGAACGACCAGATAGGTGATACATCTTGCGCCAACAGAGTGCGGGTGTAGACCAGCGAGTCCGTAGCCCGGGGCGAACCTGCCAAGACTCTTACCAGTGCCCGCTTCATCTCTTCTGCCGATGCGTAGCGATCCTCAACCTCATACTCAAGAGCCTTGAATATCGTGGTCTCAAAGTCAGCAGTCACCGTCACATTGTAGTCCCGAATGGGATGATCGTGGAATGTGAATGGAGGTTCTTTGCGGGGGTCCCTGCGAGTCATGAGATGGTGCAACGTGGCTCCCAGAGCGTAGATGTCTCCTCTCGGCTCGGCTACACCTCGGTACTGCTCTGGTGGCGAGTATCCTTCCGTGCCAATCATGGTGCCCCGTTTGCCCGCCTGGAACACCTTTGCGATTCCGAAGTCTATGAGCATGATCCGTCCATCTTCCCTGAGCATGATGTTGGAGGGCTTCATGTCACGGAACACGATGGGGTTTGGCTTGTGGCTGTGGAGGTAGGACAGAACGTCGCAAGCCTGAAGGGCCCAGTCGACGACCTTCTCTTGGGTGAGGGCGAAGTCGATCTCAGTCAGCAAGGATTCGAGATCAGTCCCTTCGATGTACTCGATAATCAGATATACTCGGCGCTCGTGATGAAAGTAGTCGAAGACCTTGGGTATGGCGGGGTGACTCAGGCTAGCCAATATGTTGGCTTCGCGCTCAAAGGTCTCCAGGCTGATCCTCCCTGTCACGGTGTCGCGGACGGGGCTAATCATCTCCTTCACGGCTACCAGTTTGTTAACGTCGGCAAATCGATTGTCGCGAGCCTGGTAGACGGCCCCCATACCCCCTTTGCTAAGGAACCTCAGTATCTCATACCTGCCTGCAAGTGCCTCTCCCGGAGCAAGGAACTCATCGTCAGTTCTGACAGAATCAGAGAGGGCCTGCAACTCCTCAGGGTCCATCCCGTGTCTGCGCACGATCTCCACTGGTCTCTCGGACTGGGAGGTCTCCGGCGTCCGAGAACCCGGGTCTCTACCGGGCTCTGGCTGCTCCCGCTCCTTCTCCTCGGGAGTCTCGGCTACATCCGTGTCCTTGAGCCTGCGAAGCAAGCCCCTTTTTCCATCCGTGGGTGACATGGTGAAGAAGTCCGTGATCTACTAGCAGCCAACTCTGCTGATGCTATTATATCACCGCTCGTTGACAAAAGCAATAGGACTTTAGGGCGATTCTGAACCCGCTTGTGTAAGAATGTGGCTATTTGGGTTTTGAGACGCGGTTCTGAAACCTCCACCTGAGCGATTGACATCCGTGACGCTTCTACGGGCTGTCTGTGGGCAGGCACTCACTCCACGAGTTGATCGCGAAGGCAGCCCTGGACAAGGAGCTCCCTTGGCTCTAAGCAGTTGCTCCGCACATAGACAAAAGGCCCATCCGAGATGGGCCACGATCGCATCGGATCAGCTGGGGGAGGAGGATTCGAACCCCCGCTTACTGATCCAGAGTCAGCTGTCCTACCACTAGACGATCCCCCAGTACCGCTACTATTGTATCACACCTCGTCTGGATCCACAAGATCCGTAAGCGCTTTCTCGGCTTCCTTAATGCGACTCAGGACCCGCTCTTTGCCGAGAACGCTCACGGTGCCAAAGAGGGGGGGTGCCACTGTCTTCCCTGTGACAGCGACCCGGATAATGCCGAACAGCTGACCCGCCTTCAACTCCAGCTCTCCAGCGAGGTCGCGCAGAGTGCTCTCCAAGGCTGTCTCGTCAAAGGTGGGGAGCCGATCCAGAGCCTCGCCAACTCTCCCCAGAGCGGTCAGGGAATGTGCGCTATCCATCCCCTTGCCGATCAGCAGTTCCGCGTCGTAGGTGATATGCTCCTGGAAGAAGAAGTCAACAAGAGGCACCGCATCGGCGAGCACCTTGATGCGCTCTTGGACCAAAGGCACAAGCCGCCGCACGGTCTTCCTTTCCACCGTCAGTCCTGCGTTCTCCAGGAACGGTAAGAGACGTGTGGCCAGATCATCCGCGGGCAGGTTTCGGATGTAGACTCCGTTCATCCAGTCTAGCTTATCCTTGGAGAAAACCGCCGGAGCGGGGCTCACATTCTCCAGACGGAAGCGTTCGATGATCTCACCGCGGCTCATGATCTCGGTCTGATCATCGTATGCCCAACCCAGGAGAGCCAGGAAGTTGAACAGAGCCTCAGGGAGATAACCGGAGTTTCGATAGTCGCTCAGCGAAGTGGCACCGTGGCGTTTAGAGAGCTTGGCGCGATCCTCACCGAGGATCATGGACACGTGCGCGAATTGCGGCACGGGGTAGCCGAGGGCCTCATAGATCCTGATCTGGCGCGGTGTGTTGGCTAGGTGCTCATCGCCACGGATGACGTGGCTGATCTTCATCAGCACGTCGTCGACCACAACTGCGAAGTTGTAGGTAGGAGAACCGTCAGCCTTCACAATCACCAAGTCATCCAACTGCTCGTTGCCGAACCGGACCCGACCGTGGATGAGATCATCAACGACGGTCTCTCCCTCCAATGGCATGGCGAATCGAACCGCAGGCTTCCTGCCCTCGGCTTCGCATGCTGCTGTCTCTTGGGGTGACAAGTACCGGCAACGTCTGTCATACCCCGGGGCTTTCCCTTCAGCGAGAGCTGCTTTTCTCCGAGCCTCCAATTCCTCCTGCGTACAATAGCAGTAGTAGGCCTCTCTCTGCTCCAGAAGTTGTTCCATGACCGCCTGGTAGAACGGCAACCGCTGCATCTGGAAATAGGGCTCGAATTCGCCACCTACGCGTGGGCCCTCGTCCCAGTCCAGCCCTAGCCAGTCGAGGGAAGACAGAATCCCTCCTGTAGACTCCTCGGTAGAACGCAGTCTGTCAGTGTCCTCGATGCGCACGATAAAGGCACCTCTACGGTTCCTGGCGAACAGCCAGTTGAAGAGAGCCGTCCTGGCGCCTCCCACGTGCAGGTACCCTGTCGGGCTGGGCGCAAAGCGCACACGTACTGACTGGGAGCTATCAGTCATGCAAGCACTCTCCGCCAAGAGTCTTGCCGCATCGTGGGTTGATCACCTCAAGTAGCGGTAGCGCGTCGAATCCAGCTGGAACCCTTGCGCTCCTATCTGCATACGGTTGTCGCGAAACGCGGCCGGTCACTGAAATTCGAGTCTCTTGTGACGTATGATGATGTTTTGCACTACGCCTTCCCCGATCAGAAGGGCCACAAGCGCGCTTCCTCCATAGCTGACGAATGGTAGCGGTACTCCCGATGAGGGCAACAGGCCTACGTTCATGCCAATATTGGCAATAACCTGGAAGGCTATCACTGTGGTGATTCCACAAGCGATCAGTTGACCAAAGGTGTCCCGCGCCATCTCGGCTGCTCTCAACATGCGCCATATGACCACGAGGAACAGGATCAATACCAGGACGACGCCCACAAACCCCAACTCCTCCCCTAATACAGAAAAGACGTAGTCAGTGTGTCTGACGCGCAGGAAGTGCAGCTGACTCTGGCTTCCCCTCGCGAACCCTTGCCCAAGCCAGCCCCCAGAGCCCACGGCGATGCGGGCCTGGTTTATGTTATAGCCAGCGCCCAACGGGTCTCGTTCAGGGTTGAGGAAGACAAAGATGCGTTCCCGCATGTATCCATGCAACGCACTCCAGACCAGGGGCGAAGCGATGAGCCCAATCGCAGCAATGAGACCCAGGTGCCTGAAACGCACTCCCGCCATCAGCACCATGGCCAGCCAGCACACGCCGAGAACAATCGCCGTGCCTAAATCCGGCTGGATGTAAACGAAGACGATTGGCACTGCCACATAGACCAGCGACATCAGGAAGTACGGCAGTCGCTTCAGATCTTCCCGCCTGTCCGCCAGGAATTTAGCCAGCACGATGATGAGCAGCACCTTTGCGAGTTCCGAAGGCTGGAGATCGAAGAACCCCAGGCTGATCCAACGCTGCGCCCCGAAGGATATCTGACCCACTGCGTACACAAGTATCAGCGATAGTATTGTGAGGCCGTATATGAGGTGATTGACATTGGCGAAGATGCTGTAGTCTGTGAAGGAAACAAGGAGCATCAGCGCTATGCCTAAGACGGCGTAGATGATCTGACGAGCAAGAAAGGTGTCCCACCAGTCTTGGCTCGGCGGCGCAGACGCGAGCGTGGCACTGTAGATCAGTGCTACGCCCAAAGCCACAAGGACGAGGGTGGCTCCAAACAATTTGAAGTCAAAGTGCTGCCAAGTTCTACCGTCTATCAGTCACTCTCTCCTGCTTCTAGAGGTCCCGATGGGTGTGTCGGGGACTAAAGTCTCCGGTTGCCCGCGCTTGCTCCCTGCTGGGGTTGCCTCGAATCGGAAGCGCAGAATGTACCTGTCATTCCAGTGATTCGAGCACTGGTACATTGAAATAGTAACTGAGGATCTCTGCGGCGATCGGAACTGCCACCTTACTGCCCTCTCCGCCGCCCTCGACGAACACAACGAGGGCGATTTGTGGGTCGTCTGCGGGAGCGAAGGCCGTGAACCAGGCATGTGTCGGAAGGTTCCCTTCCCAGTCACGCTCCCCGGGATACTCAGCGGTACCTGTCTTGCCGGCCACAGCCACCCCTGGCAACCTGGCTCCCAGCGCCGTACCATACGAGACCGCGCCCAGCATGCCCTGCGTGATAAGGCCTATCGTTTCGTCGGAGATGGGCAGTTCGCGAATCAACTGGGGACTGAAAGGAGTAACCACACGGCCGTCAGCATCTCTGATTTCACGAAGGATCTGTGGCTCATGGAGACGTCCGCCGTTGGCAATCGCAGCTGTGGCATCTAGCATCTGCAAAGGCGTGGCCAGGATGAAACCCTGCCCGATGGCGGCATTGTAGGTGTCCCCTGTAACCCAGGTCTCACCATACGTCAGGCGCTTCCAGGTTGCATCCGGGACCAATCCTGTGCTCTCGCCGGGTAGGTCTATGCCCGTCGGCCGACCTACACCGAAGAGGACAGCGTAATTGTGCAGAGCCTCCTCCCCCAGCCCCTCGAATTCTCCATATCCTCCAGCGAGGAGGCCGAAATAGATATCGCAGGACTGCGCGATTGCTTGCACGATGCTTAGGGAACCATGGCCATCAGTAGCCCAGCAGTTGAACGGCTGCGCCAGATCAGGGTTATCGGGAGCGAAGCGGTGCGGGATCCATATGGTCCCAGGACAGTTGAACAGGGCATATCGATCCACTACCCCTTCTTCCAGGCCTGCCACAGCGGTTACCACCTTGAAAGTAGACCCGGGTGGGTACTGCCCGCTTATGGCGTGGTTGACCAAGGGATGCCGTGGATCCTCGCTCAGCTCGGCGTACTCTTCCTGAGAGATGCCGCCAATGAAGAGGTTGTTGTCGTAGCTAGGCAGGGAGACCATGGCCAGCACTTCGCCCGTCTGAGGATGCATGGCGATGGCTACCCCCGAGTCGGAATTGGCTGCGGCCAAGCCTGCTCGCAGTGCTTCTTCCACCACCGCCTGCAAGTCGACATCAATGGTGAGAACTAGATTGCGCCCGGATACGGGTGGTACAGGAGCGCCGATGGTCCCTATCTCTCTTCCCGTCACATCAACTTCTACGTGTCTCTGGCCCTTGCGGCCCCTCAATTCGTCTTCAAAGGTGAGCTCCACTCCGGTTAGTCCCACGATGTCATTCGCATCATAGTCCGCATCCGGGCCGTTGATGTAAGTCTCCAACTCCCGCTCAGGAATGTGCCCTACGTAGCCGACCACGTGAGAGACCAGGGTGCTGGAGATATATTCCCTCAGGGGTTCGGTCTCTACGATCACACCGGGTAGCTCGAGACGCTCTTCTTCGATGATGAATGCGATGTCTCTGGGCACGTCCGATTTCACACGCACAGGGGCGAGCGGGGTTCCCCTACCAGCGTGCACGCGCTCCATCATCTGTGGTTCTGGTTTGTACTCCTCTCCCTGAGAAGGCGAATGGCGCTCGGCCAGTGGCTCGTACCCGATGTCGAGGTCTTCAATGCTCACTGGGATCTCTAGGAGGGTGGACAACCGCTGGAACACGTAGTCCTCGTCCTCTTCCGGTAGATCCGCTGGGACGATATAGACGGCGAAGCTAGGCACGTTACCAGCCAGCAGACGGCCATTGCGGTCGTATATCACACCCCTCGGGGCATCGATGGCTCGAAGACGAAATCTGTTGCCCTCTGCCTGCTCGAGGTACTGTTCGCCTCGCACAATCTGGAGCTGCCAGCTTTGAAAGGCCAGCAGGGCAAAGCTGGCAACAACGAAGGCCCTGAATACGAGAACCTTGATGTTCGGTCCCTTGGTCTCCATTGCGAATACGATTATACGTCACACTTGACCACGTTACAAGACCAGGCGCAGCGCTCTTTCCCAGGTGTTGGGTCCTGCAGGTCAATGGCGCCCACAAGTGAAATGTGAGTGCACGAATTCGCCTAGCCCCTAGGGCACTATCTCCATCAGGCCGATGATGACTTTGTCGCCAATTGGATTGCCGGAGGGGTCGAGAACGTGTAGTCTCTCCATGGTGCGAAGAAGATAGAGGCCAACCTGGACTCGATACAGGCCCAGTGGTGCGTTCCCATCGGTCCATACTGTATGGGGGTCTACTACCGTCTCGCCTTCGCGCCATTGGCTGGTGGGGCGGGTCCCGTAGACGGGCTGTATGTCCTCCTGACCCCAGATCCGGTCATACTCGTCCAGAAGATGAACGAACACTGTGTAGTCTTCATGAACGGGGGCTAGAGCCTGCCAGGTCAAGTCCAGTTCCAGAGACCCGCCCTTTCTCACTTGGACATTGTGAATCTCATGGCCCAGAAGCAGGATCTTGCCCTCGAAATTGGCGGGCGAATAGTCTGCAGAACTCGTGCTTTCGGGCAATCCTTCGACGCGGATTTCGGAAAGGGTAGCGGACCACTGTTGCCGAGCCGGCCAGCCGTCTACCACCGGCAAGGCATGCTTGGTTGCGGGATTTTGCATGGCAATCCGCAGGTGTAGCAGGCCAGAGGCAGTGGGAGGTATCCTTACCAGGTGCGCATCGGCCAGTACTTCACCCTCTCTCCATCGAGATGGGGTATATTCGCCGAACAGCGGCTGCTCGACACTGCTCCGCAGGAGCTTTGAACCAGATCCCCACAGTTCAATCGCCACATCGTAGTCCACGGGCACGTGGCCTATCCTCTGCCAATAGAGCGTCAGGGGGATTTCTGCCCCGGGATAGGCAGTCGAGGGCAGGTCATATCCAAGCAGCATAATCCGATTGTCGAAGCTCGCGCGCATGGGGTGGTCAATGGTGGGTGACCATTGGTCTGCATAACTGATAGAGACTTCCGCAATGGCGACGTATTCCTCTGCGGTGTTTACTTCAGCGAGGCCCTCCTGTCTGAAAGGCGCGAACAAGCCGACTTGCAGCGCGTATCTCCCAGGAGGCACCTTGCCTTCCAGATACAACTCGTGGAAATCCGGCACGATCTCTCCAGCACGCCAGGCTGCAGTAGGATATAAGCCGTTCACCGGCGGCCTTCCTCTAGTCTGGTGCCACACGCGCCCGCTAGGGCCTACAAGACGAAGTCGAACGTCGTAGTTCTGCGCTATCCGTTCCGTAGCTTCCCAGTATAACGTCAGACGCACCGTGTCGGTGGCGCTGACGTGCGTCGAGTCTAGGCGATAGCCCTGCAATAGTACCTCACCTCCAAAGCTCCAATCCGAGCTAGTGATCTCGACGGGCACTTCCGTCAACATGTGGGTGCTGACCTCGACAAGAGGCCCTAGAGATCGCAGGTGGTATCTCGTCTCCAGGCCCGGTAGGAAGCGTGCCAGGAATACAGGCCTTCCTTCCGCCAATCTCCTTTCTACTTCCTCACGGTTGCTCTGCTCGTCGGGGAACACCTCTGCCTCGGTGTCGGCTCGCACGCCTTCCACCTTCTGGAGATAGTATAGGGGGGCTATCTTCTCACTGTCAGCCAGGATCACGGCGGAGGAGGGAAGCGCCTGCTGTAGGACGTATCGACCCCACTCGTAATTAGCGTATTCGTCGCTTCTGTCCACTCTCGGCACGTTGGTCCAGATAAGACTCATGGGAAGTAGAGCTGCGAGAGATAGGGTTGCTGCCCCGACAATCGTACTCCCTGTTGAGAGCGGGACTGCATCCAGGCTTGAGAGCCACTTCTCAGCAAGCTGACTCGAGGCGCTGATGCCGATCCCCAGCGCGATAGCGATGACCAAGTGTGAGGGGATCATGAAGAGCGAGACGTCTGGGACGTAGTAGCTCAGACCGAAGAGAACATAGGCGATGAAGACTGTCAGTAGGAAGACCCCTTCCTTCCAACCAGGATATGCCGTGGAGGTTCTTCCAGGTCGGAATAGCCAGAAGAGGCCGAAGAGAGCGAGTGCCAGTGCGGGCAGAGGATACTGTTCCAGCAGGACACGAATGTACATGAGCAGCCGATCCAGTTCTCGAAGCCAGGCATCCCACCGCAGGGCGCCGGCGAACTGAGTCCCCAGGATCAGGTCTGTGAACTCGCTCACGGGCATGATCTTGCCGTGCATCTGCCACCACCTAATCGGTATGTACAGATGTATGCCGACAAGTGGCACAGCAAAGACGCCGATCAGTATTGGTGCGCTGGCGACTTGAACGCCAGTCCAACGCCTACTCAGCAGAAGGTACAGCACGACGGCGGGCAGCAACAGCAGCATCGTACGATGATGAGTGAGGCTCAGACCGCAGACGAACGAAGCTGTCACCAGCAGTGCCCACCTGCGGCCGAGTGGGGCCAGGAGCCTGGCTGGGACGGGCGCGGCGCGCGCCTCCGGCTTGGCCTGGCAGCTTCTGGGATCATCCGTCGCCTCGCGGCTCCAACGAAGGAGCAGGTAGCAGATCGACGCGACGAGCAGGGCGTTAAGTGCATAGACCTCTGCCACCACAGCTTGGGACCAAAACGAGTAGCTGAAGGCGAAACTCAATGCTGAAAGAGCACTCGCGGCTCGATGCCGCGTGAGAAGGTGGATGGTGGCGTACACTAGCACCGTGGCGCCGGCAGCGAACAACGCCGACGACAAATTCAGACGATAGGCGACGTTTCCGACGGGGAGGAAGGAAAAGAGCTTTCCCAGCAGGATGTACAGCGGATAGCCAGTGGGATGGGCGATACCTAGTCGGTACGCCAGCACCTGAAACTCGAAGGTGTCGTGTTCGCCGACGGTAGGGAGTAGAGTCTTGACGTACATGGCGACCGGCAGAAAGAAGATGAACGTCAGAAGTGCTCTATCCGTCCATTCTTTCCTCACTTTCCTGGAGACCATCAGAATTGCCACCAGCGAGAGGGAGCCAAGGAGAAGGACAGAGGCTTGGAGTGTATCTACTTCCCGCTGAAACAAATACAGAGCCAGCAGAAGCAGAGGAAGAAGGCACAATGCGTCCGCCAACAACGGGTCTCTGCCCAACGCGTGCCTTACCACGGTGCGCCAAAGAAGCGCAGCCGAAAGTCCGAGCAGCGCCACCAAGGCGGCCGATGCTAGCCACAGGGAGAAGACACTCCAGCCGAAGTGTGCATTCTCGGTGAGGAAGCGGCTCAAGAAGGCCCCGGCTATCAAGCTCGCAGCCAAGACCAGAGGGACACCGGTGCTGGGCCTAAATGCCGGACGATACACTTAGCTTTTCGCCTCGATTGGTGACCACTCCAGGTAGCCTTGTACCAGGCTAGCGTCAGTCACCCAGGAGAGGCATGCCGTCTGGCGTGGTGGGTCAACTGGTGTCACCTGCAGTGCGTAGCTACCCAAAGGGACCTCTTCCCTGATCCAAACTCCATGGTAGTGTCTCACCTTTTCACCCCGTTTCCACCTGCTGGCCGAACGCATAACGACTGCGGGCTGGCACAAGCATGGCAGCGCTCTCTCGCCAGGCTGGCGCAGATATGACCAGGTGCAGGTCATCATCCAGCCTGCTCCTCCCCTTCGAGAGTGGCGCCAAGCGGTAGAAGTCGCCACTAAAGCAGATGAGCTCGCTCCACTCGGCCAGCATATGATGCGAGCAAGTTTGGCAAGCAGATAGTCATCCGTGCCCCGGCACACGGAGCTATCTTGTTGAGCCCGGATCTCGCCATCAACTACTCTGTCACTGGAGTTCCGTCTCTTCCGGAAGCGTCTTGCGGTGAAGCCAAGTCAGGCCTCGATGCACCAGGGGCATCATCAAGCTCGCGAGTAAGGCAGTCGGCATGGTGACTGCGACGAGGGTCTCTTGCCATGCCGCCAAGCGACCAGTCGTGGAAAGAAGTATCATGATTATGATATCATAGACTAGACTGGTTCCGAGAGCTACGACAGAGGGGAACGCCGGGCTCGTACGGTAGAGAGTCAACTGGCCCAGGCTGGCGAGATATCCCGCGACAGTGAGGGCGAATGCACAGCTGCCAATCGGCGCGCCTGAGAGAAAGTCCAGAGACAGACCGCCAATGAAGCCCCAGACGATTCCCTCTCTGGGTCCCCTCAGCAGGCTCCATGACACTACGACAAGGAGCATAAGGTTGAGGCGTGCGCCCACCAGGGAGAAGCGGTAGAGCACCGATGACTGAACCAGCGCCACCGCAGCCAGCAATGCAAAAGCGGCGTAGGTCTTGATAGGCAATTACCCCCGGACCTATTCCTCACTCTCGAAGTCGATAGGCTCGAAGCTGGTGAGTATCATGACCATCTCCAGCCGCCAGAATTCGACGGCCGGCCTCACTTCGGCTTCTTGGAACAGTTCGACGTCTTTCTTCCTAACCGAGGTCACCTGGCCGATGATCAGTCGCGTGGGGAAGTTGCCTCCCAGCCCGGAGGTAAGCACCAAGTCGCCGGGACTAACCTCCTCCGTCTGCTGGATGTAACGCATCGTAAGCGCCTCCCGCGCTTTTCCCTGGACCACGCCTGTGGCGCGTGACTCTTGAATCACAGCATTGACCGAGCTGCTGGGGTCCGTTATCAAGAGGATTTTGGAGGAGCGAAGGTTGGCCTCTGTCACTCTTCCCACTAGCCCTCGGTGCGTGAGGGCCGGCATACCGACAGCAACGCCTTCTGCAGTGCCTCGATCGATGATCAGATAGCTCACCACGTTGCTCGGGTCCCGACCAATGACCTGCGCCGACAGGAGTTCAAGGGACGGGTTGGCCTGCTTGAAATTGAGCTGTTCTCGCAAAGTCACATTTTCGATCTCAGCCTCGCGCAGGCGCACATTCTCGATGATGAGTTGATCGACGAGCACTTGCAGGTCTTCATTCTGCGCCCGGCAGGCCTCCACATCGGCGAAGAAGCGACGGGCGTTGGCGACGCGACCCGCCAGGGAGGTGAGTCCCTCCTGCACAGGCACAGTAATTAGGCTCACAGCATTCTTCACGGGCTGAAGGCGGTTGGCTCGGTCGAGGAGCAAGCCAAGCACCGCTAATGAAAGGAAAAGGAGGAGGAATATGGCAATTCCTCCTCGCCGGAACCGCGACAAGACAGCCTCCTTGCGCTAGCGCCGTGTGTTGCGTCGCTGAGTGGTGGTCAGTAAGTGGGTCAAGGTATCTAGGTGTTCGAGAACTATCCCCCCGCCACGAACCACGCACGTCATCGCGTCATCAGTCACATAGACGCGCATCTTGGTTTCGTCGGAGAGGCGTTCTGCTATCCCTTTGAGGAGAGCACCACCGCCGGCGAGGGCTATGCCTTGTTCCATCAAGTCGGCAATCAACTCTGGTGGGGTTTCTTCGAGGGTGGTACGGATTTCTTCGACGATCAGGTTCACGGTAGGCGACAGGGCCTCTCGGACCTCAACGCTACTGATTTCCACGGCCTCCGGGAGACCCGTGATGAGATTGCGGCCGCGCAGCGTCATGCTCTGCTCCTCCGAGAGAGGGTAAGCGGAGCCGATGGCGATCTTGATCCGTTCAGCCATCCGTTGGCCGATCAGGAGGTTGTATTTCTCACGCGCATAGCGAATTATCTCCTCGTCCATCTCGTCCCCAGCCACTCGCAGAGAGCGGCTAGCGATGATGCCCCCGAGGGCGAACACCGCCATTTCCGAGGTTCCTCCTCCGATGTCAACGATCATACTTCCCACTGTCTCGTTTATGGGAAGGTCGGCTCCTATGGCGGCGGCGGTGGGCTGCTCGATAAGTAGAGTTTGACGGGCACCAGCGTTGACACAGGCATCGTGCACAGCCCTTTTTTCGACCTCCGTGACGCCGCTGGGGAGACCCACGACGACCCGCGGTCGTGGAATAGGGAGGAGAGCCCGCTCATGGACCTTTTTTATGAAGTAGTGGAGCATTCTCTCGGCGACATCAAAGTCCGAGATGACTCCGTCCCGGAGGGGTCTGACCGCGACGATGTTAGCCGGTGTGCGTCCGACCATCTCCTTGGCCTCGTCACCGACGGCCAGAACTTTCTTGCTCTTCTTCTCGATGGCGACCACGGATGGTTCGTTGATTACGATTCCTTGGCCTCGCACCAGGACCAAGGTATTGGCTGTACCCAAGTCGATGCTGATGTCTCGGGAGAATAGACCCAGAACGGCGTTCAAAGGACTAAACACAGATATCTCCTCTCTTCAGGTCGCGGTCCTTNNCTCCGCCTCCTCTGCGAATACCTCTTCGCGTTCCTCGGCTGCGGCTATGGCCTCTACTTCAGCGACTTCGACTTCTTCCGGGACGATCTCTTCGATCACCACTTCCCTGAACGGCAGTAGCTTGACCACGACTTCGTCGGGATTGGTCAGGATCTCAACAGCGTCGTCCACGACGAGATCCTGGACCAAGATCGCTTGATCCTTCTCCTCTAGCACGCTCACATCGACCTCTATGGACTCCGGCAACTCACCAGGGAGACACTGTACCTCAACCGAGTCGAGGCCTCGCACCAGCAACCCCTCTTTGCCGACCACACCAGGTGATTCTCCAACAAGCACGAGAGGCGTGTCGGCCGTGATCCTCTCGGTCATCACCACCTGGTACAGATCAACGTGAATGAGGGACCGGGTGATCAAATCGCGTTGGACCTCACGAGCCAACGTCATACGCGGTTTGTCTGCCTGATCTATCCACAGCGTGATCAGTTGGTTCATGCCAGCTCGATCCAGTACCAGACGCAGATCTCGCTCTGGCACCTGAAGAGAGATAGCTTCGATTCTCGGTCCGTAGAGGGTCGCAGGGACAATTCCCGATCTTCGCAGACGCTTGGTTTTCTTGCCGAACAGGTTTCGCGTTTCGGCTCTCAGCTCTATCTGTTCCATCAATCCTTACCTTTCCTTGCCATTCTAAACCTACTATTATATCACCACATGAACGTTCGTCAAGTAGTGCCCCCTGGTCGTCATGCCACGGCGTCTCTTGTCAACTGACCTCCTCCTGCGGCAGCGGGATTCTAAGCAATGGGGCTCGGTAAGTCAAGGTCTCGCAACGGGGTGGAGGTTTGACAATGATAGCCCGTTGTCCTAGAATGTTTTCCAAACTCACACCATGCGTAGACGTTGTTGGAGCATCGGTGGATGAGACCGACGAGCGGTGCAGAGATAAGATTCGCGTTCTTGGATTTCTTCGCTGAGCGGGGGCACTTGGTGGTCCCCAGCTCTTCCTTGATCCCTGAGGGTGACCCAACTCTCCTTTTTACAGGAGCTGGAATGGTGCAGTTCAAGCCATACTTCTCTGGCGAGGCGGAGCCACCCTCAAGGCGTCTAGCCTCTGCGCAGAAGTGCTTTCGGACTACAGACATCGACAAAGTCGGCAACGAGCGTAGCCTTACCTTCTTTGAGATGCTCGGCAGCTTCTCCATAGGTGATTACTTCAAGCGAGGTGCCATCGAGCTGGCGTGGGAGTTTGTCACAGAATGTTTGGACCTGCCCGAGGATCGCATCTGGGCCAGCATCTACCATGACGATGAGGACGCTTTCTCTCTATGGCAGGAGATTGCGTTGCCAGCTTCCAAGATAGTTCGCCTGGGCAAGGAAGACAATTTCTGGGGCCCTGCCGGCGAAACAGGACCCTGCGGCCCTTGCTCGGAGATCTTCTATGACCGCGGTGCTGAGGTGGGGTGCGGTCGGGAGAGCTGCCTGCCCGGCTGCGACTGTGCGCGATTCCTGGAGATATGGAACTTGGTTTTCATGGAGTACGGCCAGGATTCGGAGGGCAAGCTCGTACCTCTCCCCCAGCAGAACATCGATACTGGTATGGGATTGGAGCGGACAGCTGCGGCAATGCAGGATGTGGGCTCTGTCTACGAAACAGATCTCTTCACTCCTATCGTCGGCAGGGCTGGCGAGTTGGTGCGCAGGTCATACGGTGACGATGAGACAGTGGATCGTTCGCTCCGTATCATCGCCGAGCACGGGCGTGCGATCACGTTCTTGGTTGCCGATGGCGTCCTGCCCAGCAATGAGGGGCGTGGATACGTGTTGCGGCGCATTCTCCGGCGCGCAGTGCGCCATGGCAAGCTGTTGGGAAGGGAAGATCCCTTCCTCAAAGAGATAGCTCAAGTAGTGATGGACGTCATGGGCGAGCAGTACCCCGAGGTAAGGGTCCGGAGAGACTTCATCTTGGAGGTCCTGGCTCAAGAGGAGAGGGCCTTTCAATACACCTTGACTATCGGCTCGACCATAGTGGAGGACCTGATCGCTGGGCTCTCCTCGGAAGGGACCAAACAGATCCCGGGACGTCAGGTTTTCCGCCTGTATGACACCTATGGGTTTCCTGTGGAGTTGACCAGAGAGATGGCTGCCGAGAAGGGGCTCGTGCTGGATGAAGAAGGATTCGCACAGGCCATGTTCGAGCAGCGCGAACGGGCAAGGCACGCGCAGGCCTTCGGATTGGCAAAGGAGGGCGAATTCTATCGTTCTCTGGAGTTGCCTGAGACCGGTTTCCTAGGCTACGAGACATTGGAGGCGACGACCGAGGTCATCAACTTGGCACGGGATGGGCAAGTTGTGGATGAAGTGACAGAGCACGATCGGGTTGCCGTCGTGCTCCGGCAGACGGCTTTCTACGCTGAGGCCGGGGGACAAGTTGGTGACACCGGCACGCTGAGCAATCCCGCGGGCGAGATAGCGGTGTCGGATACGCAGAGCCCGCTGCCCGGACTCACCCTGCACTACGGGACTGTCACGCGGGGCTCGGTCCGAGTGGGAGACGTAGTGGTCGCGAAGGTGGACGAGGCCAGGCGTCTGGATATTGCTCGTAATCATACAGCTACCCACCTTCTGCACAAGGCTCTGCGTGAAGTCCTGGGAGATCACGCTCAGCAGTCCGGATCCGAGGTTGCTCCTGAGAGGCTACGTTTCGATTTCACGCACTTGCAGGCACTGACGACGGACGAACTGGATGCTGTAGAGAGGCTGGTCAATGCCAAGATCAGGGACGATCTGCCGGTCGTCACCCAAGTTACCGACTACGAGGCGGCCGTCGCTTCTGGGGCTTTTGCCATCTTCGGTGAGAGGTATGGTGATGAAGTTCGGATCGTCAGCACGGGCGACTATACTCGTGAGCTCTGCGGCGGGACCCATCTGCGGGCCACTGGTCAAATCGGGTTCTTCCACGTCTTGAGCGAAGGCAGTATTGGTAGAGGGCTGCGCCGCATCGAGGCCGTGACCGGCCGCGGAGCTGAGACGTACGTAAGGCAACAGCTGCATCTTCTTGGTAGGGTAGCTTCCCAGCTGGGAGGAACAATCGCGGATGTTGAATCCAACTTGAGCGCCCTCATATCTGATCTGGAGTCTCAACGGAAAGAGGCGTTGGAGTCGCAGCGGAGCTTGGCCAGAGCCGAGGTGAGTCGAGTGCTGGAAGAAGTGCGCGAGGTCAACGGGGTTAGCTTCGTCGCCGCAGAGGTTGAGGCTACCACCATGGAGACACTCCGGGAGATGACTGACTGGCTGAGAGACCAACTGGGCTCGGCAGTCATAGTATTGGGCGCTGTAGTGAGTGGCAGGCCAGGCTTCGTCGCAGCGGTGACCCCGGACCTAGTCGACAAGGGCTTGAAGGCTGACCAGTTGATCAAAGAGGTTGCTGCGGTAGTGGGTGGGGGTGGGGGAGGGCGCCCGACTCTGGCACAGGCGGGAGGGAAGGATCCCGAACGGATAGCAGAAGCGCTGAGCCTGGTGGCCGACCTGGTAGGGCGAAGGTAAAGTTGCACGACTTGTGGTCCAGGATAGCGGGGAGACGTACGAAGGGGACGGAACAGCAAGCCCATTGCAGTGTTCTCGACCTAGGCACTGAGCAAGTGAAGGCTCTCGTGTTGGAGCTGCAGCCAAGCATGTGCGCTGTGATTGGTGCCGGGAGAGCGTTCCTGCGGCAGCCGATGGTGGGGGGCGTGAGTGGTTCCAACGCTGACGCGGGAACGCTGACAAGAGCTTGCGACAGAGCTCTCCGTCAAGCGGAGGACATGACGGAGGGCTATTACGGTAGGCAGGTTGTACCTGATTGGGTCGTGGTTGGCTTGCCGAACAGGGCGACCACGGCCGATACGTTTGGGGCCACGATCAGGCGTCCCGATCCCGATAGGCGGGTGACTGATAAGGAACTGAGGGAGGTTGTCAAGCGCGTTCAACGCTTGGCTCTGCGACAATTGTCCCAGGGTATTCTTCCTCTCCAATGGGCTCAACGGGAAGCGCTTGAGTTGCTGGAAGCTGGGGTGGCAGACATCCTCATTGACGGGCGGCACGTGAAGAATCCCGTCGGTTTCCGCGGCGGGAAGGTGACCGTTGCCATCTGCAATGTGGTTGCCTCGTCACCGTATCTGAGAATTGTTGAAGCGATGACCGAGGAATTGGGGCTGGGCGTCTCAGCGATCGCATCGGGTTGGCAGGCCTTGGCCCACTCAGTCGTCGAAAGGGAAGCCATATGTGTCGATATAGGCGGAAGGTCCACCGATGTGATGTTGGCTCGCAATGGGAAGGCATGGCGGACGTCGAGCATTCCCATGGGAGGACGAGACTTTACCGACCGCCTTGCTGAGAGCTTCAACCTTCCCTGGAAGGAGGCGGAGCGGCTCAAACTGGCGTACAGTCATCGCATTATGGATCCGTCGGGTGAGGCACGGATACGTGCGGTCGTCAAGCAGGCGGTTGACCCCTGGGTGGTAGCTCTTGAAGATACCTTGGGTCGCATGTGCGGGGACGAAGCTCTGCCTCATCAGTTTGTACTGTGTGGGGGAGGCAGCGGTTTGCCAGGGATTGCGGAAGCAGTGCATTCTCATCGCTGGATGAAGAGACTGGATTTCACGCGGCACCCAGAGGTGCGATTGATGAGGCCGGGCGACGTTGCTGGAGTGCTCGACGTGACGAGGCAGCTGGAAGGCCAGCAGCATGTTACATCGATGGCTATCGCGAGCTATGCAATGGCCGGTACTTCTGAACGCAGACATCTGGAAGCTCTGTTGCAGGAAGTGAAGAGAGCACCGGTGTTCGTAGGAGGGGGAAGGGCTTGAGCGAGGTGGAGGTTATCTACCTGGGGCCGGACGACAGCTCTGCGGCCATCCGCGAGCGCCTTAAGGGTGTGCCAGGCAGGCGCGTAGTGGTAGTGGTACCCAAGAACTGCCCCGGGCTTGACAGCCTGGTCGATCTGAAACTCCTGGCAAGACAAGTCCTTGCCTCGGAGAAGGAAGTCGCTATCGTCACCAGAGACCGGGAACTGAAGGAGTTGTCTCGCGGAGTGGGCTTTCGCACCTTTTCTTCCGTGAAGAGCGCGCAACAGGCGAAGTGGAAGGTGTCCCCGGCGCTCCACCGGGACTCAGCTGGCATCCTAGCTGAGCGAAGGCTAACCGGCAGACCCATCCCTGTGCCGATCCAGGCTAGCACATCGGGCATGGGAGAGGCAGTAGTCTTCTCCTTGGCATTCGTGGCCATGCTGGTTTTTGTGGGGCTTACGTTGATCGTGCTCGTACCCTCGGCGACGGTGACTTTGGAACCGGAAGCCTATCCGATAAGCAGTACCTTCACTGTGACCGCCAGCCCAGATGTGGACAGTGTTGACTTTGTTAGTTTGCGAGTACCGGTGCGGGTCGTGGAGATGGAACTGGTGGGGAGCGAGCAGATGCCCACCACAGCCGTCAGGGATGAGCCAGATGCCAAGGCCGCAGGAGAAGTGGTCTTCACTAACAGGCGAACGCAGGCCACCACCGTCTTGTCCGACACTATTGTCACCACCAGCGCCGGCACGACGATTCGCTTCCGCACCATTGAGCCAGTAACCCTACCAGCTGCTGTGGGGGCAAGGGGTAGAGCGCCGATTGAGGCCATCGAACCTGGACCCAGCGGGAATGTGCCGGCATTCAGCATCAATCGGGTCGAAGGATCCATGGACCGCCAGGTCAACGTCATCAACGTTACGCCCACCGAGGGTGGTGGCATGAGTCAAGTTCGATATGTGACCAACGCAGACAAGGAACAATTGAGACAATCCTCGCTAAGACAACTGAGGGAAGAGGGTTATGACGCCTTTGTGGCACAACTCACCGGGGAGGAGTTCCTCCCCCCTGAGTCTCTGATGACCTTCGTGTTGTCCGAGACATATGACAAGTTCCCCGATGAAGTGGCTGATGCCCTGGGCCTACACATGAGGGCTTTGGTCAGAGGATCAGTCATCGATAGGGAAGATGTTGAGGCGCTGGGATGGCGTATGCTCCAGCTCGAGGTGCGCGATGGATTCCAGCTTCTCACTGAGGAAGCGCGGTATCAAGTAGAGGAGATTGGTGACGTCAACTACGACGGGAGCCTTACATTCCAGTTTCGAGCAGACGGGGTGACCTGGGTCGAGTTCGACGAGGCGGACATCCGAGAAGGTGTAAGAGGCCAGTCGGTGTCCTTCGCGGAAGAGTATCTCGCGCGGCACTTGAGCTTGGTCGGTGAGCCGTCGGTTCAGGTGTCCCCTGAATGGTGGGGCCGCGTGCCATGGCTCCCGTTCCGCATAGCGGTCGTTGTCGTGTCTGGTCAAGGCGGGGCGAAGTAGGGCAGTACGGCAAGGAGAAGCGGATGCGGCTGATGGCGCTCGACATCGGAGACAGACGCATAGGGGTCGCTGTGAGCGATCCCAGCAAGACCTTGGCTACGAGTCTGCAGGTTGTTCGACGTCGGTCCGACGAGGCAGACGTGTCGGCAATCGCTTCTCTAGTGGAAGAGTACGATGTCGAGAAGATCATAGTTGGTCACCCTCTCCAAATGGACGGCACGGCGGGGGAACAGGCGCGCCGCGTGGAAGCATACGCCGAGAGACTGCGCGAAGCGGTGCGAGTTCCAATAATTCTGCGGGATGAGGGGTTTTCCACGGTGCGGGCGCGGGAGATGATGATTGAGGCCGGGACGAAGCAAAAGGACCGGAGGACACGCATTGATGCCGTTGCGGCCGCTGTCATCTTGCAGGACTACCTAGATTCTCTCAGAGAAGAGAAAGCGAGGGTTCCTTGGGAGGAGACGACACGCTGAGAACTCTGCTGCGCTGGGTATTGATCGTAGTCGTGTTCTTGCTTGCCGCCGGCGCGATATCTCTTGGCGCAAGACACCTCCTAGGCCCGGCGGGATCCCTCAAGGTAGACACTGGGGAGTTGGAGATTTCCACACTGGAGAGGAGCCTCATTGGGGTCTATCTCAATGTGCGCCGCGATGATATCGAGACTCCGGCTGGTGATGACTCCACACCCGTGCGCTTTGGCATTAATCCGGGAGAGACGGCAGCCACGATTGCACAGCGTCTGGAGCGGGAAGATTTGATCAGGGACGCGCAGCTATTCCTATACTTGGCGCGGTATCGAGGTGTCGATGCACAGCTTGAGGCTGGAGAGTACGAACTGCGGGCCGACATGACCATGGATGAGATCGTGGATGCCCTGCAACATGGGCGTTTGCGAGAGGTTACGGTAACCATTCCAGAAGGGAAGAGGGCGGAAGAGGTCGCGGAGCTTCTGGAGGGGCAGGGGCTGGTGGACAGCGAGGCTTTTTTGGGCTTGGTGGAGTCAGGTGCCTTTGCGTATGATTTCTTGTATGGTCGCCCCGACGGTGCGGCCACTTCGCTGGAGGGGTTCCTGTTTCCTGAGACCTACAGAGTACCCGCAGACTACGATGCGGCACAGATCCTGGACCTCATGCTGTCCACCTTCGGTGAGCGCTTCTCGCCAGAGATGCGCCAGCTGGCAGCTGAGCAGGATTTGACCATCCACGAGGTGGTGACTCTAGCCTCTATCGTCGAAAGAGAGGCCGTGGTGCCCGAAGAGCGTCCCACCATAGCCAGCGTCTACCTGAACCGGTTGCAGCAGGGCATGTATCTACAGTCCGACCCCACCGTGCAGTACGCCCTGGGCTATCAGGAGGACACGGATCAGTGGTGGAAGATCCCGATGTCCCTTGAAGAGGACGTTCAGGTCGACTCGCCCTACAATACCTACCTCTATCCGGGACTACCGCCAGGGCCCGTGTGCAATCCCGGTTTGGCGTCGCTCCAGGCCGTGCTCGAACCAGCTGAGACCACGTATCTGTTCTTCTTCTCTCGTTTCGATGGTTCCCACGCCTTCGCCGAGACCTATGAGGAGCACCTGCGCAATCAAGAGCTGTACCAAGGACAGTAGGTCTATCTCGTGACCAGACTGTCAGGACCCGTCGTTGCCTTCCTCCTGCTGGCCCTCTCGAGCGGCTGCATTCCTCGGGGATCCACCAAGCCTATGGTCAAGATAGGGCTGGTCGCTCCCTTCGAGGGCCTGTACCGGCCACTGGGTTACGAGGTGCTACCCGCAGTGAAGTTGGCGCTCAGCGAGCGCAATCAGGCCGGAGGTGTGCAAGGGCACATGGTGGAACTAGTAGCGCTGAACGACGATCAAGATCCAGAGACGGCTGCACAGCGGGCCAGTGAGATGGCCCTTGATCCCGACGTTGTCGGCGTGATCGGTCATTTTGGCGAGCAGACCACCGTGGCAAGCCTGCCCATATACCGTGCGGCAGGGTTGGCCTTGGTCGTGTCGGCAACCACGGCTACCGAGGTGACGGAGCAGGGCCACGGGCAGACCTTTCGCCTCGTGGCGGACGACAGAGTGCTGGGGGCAGCGGCTGCGCGGTACGCCGTCGTCGAGCAGGATGCCAGACGCGTGGCCGTCGTGGGAGGTCCATCGGAAGTAGTCGACTCGTTCGTGTCGATGGCGCAGCAGATGGGGGCGGTCGTCTCTCAGTACCCCGATGACCATCAGCGGAGTCTGTTGTCTTTCCTCGCCAGTGGAAGTCATGACCTGATCTTCTTCGCAGGAGACGGTATGCAAGGTGCGGAGCTAGTAGCTGAGCTGAGGAAATCAGGCATAGACATCCCCTTCATGGGCGCAAATGGCCTGGACAACCCGCACTTCGTGCAGGTGGCGGGGGATGCGGCTGACGGCGCGGTCTACATGAGCGTCGCGCCTCCCGTGAGGGATCAGGATTTCGTCGAGGGTTATTGGGCGCTGTCGGGCGGTCTGCCAGGGCCCCATGCGGCCTTGGCGTACGATGCGGCAACCTTGCTACTTGATGCGATCGAGATGTCGGTTCTGGAGCAGGGACAGCCCACCCGGGAGGGTGTCATCAAGGCTCTCTCCGGGGTCGAGGCACACGACGGGCTTACTGGGCCGATCTCTTTCGACGAGCGGGGGCAGGCACTGGGGCGGCAGGTATACGTGTATGAGATCGTAGGCGGCCAGTATCCTGGACAGTTGCGGGAGTGTGATGCCTGCGCGCCTTGATGAAGTCACGGTTTCGTCAGCGCCCCACGGCGGGAGTCAGTCTATGATGCGATGGAGCAAGGGTGGTGGGCTGACGGGCTCCTCCTGCCAGGAGTAGGCGGCCAGCAATCTCTCTTGTACGCGCTCGAAATCCTCGTCACTCTGCGCATGGATGGTGCAGAGCGGTTCTCCCTCAGCGACTTCGTCACCTATCTTCTTGTGCAAGACGATGCCCACCGCGTGGTCCACAGAGTCGCCTTTCTTCCTCCTACCCGCGCCAAGCTCCATGGCTGAGAGCCCTACTTCCAT
>JABAOH010000521.1_pt2 | contig 29739 bp, 48 predicted proteins | sample 7062181 | NCBI WGS metagenome assembly JABAOH01 (sample SAMN14538630, study PRJNA623070) | marine sediment metagenome | biome: marine biome [ENVO:00000428]; feature: marine pelagic biome [ENVO:01000023]; material: deep marine sediment [ENVO:00002113]; isolation source: pool of 5 deep marine...
ACTGATTGTCCTAAATGTGAAGGATGGTATAATTCTGTACATGGCTGGTGCTGTCCAGATTGTTATTATGACAGAATTAGAAATAACGAATCTTCTAATAGGAGGGGATAATGAATATTAGAAAGAGAAATATTCAAGCAAAGAGTAATTCCTATTATCTTGACAAAGATACCTTGATTGATGGAAAGTACTATAAGAAAGGTCATAAGATGATGAGAGTTAGTGGAATTGAATGTCCAAAATGTAAGACTTTCTATGCTGGAAGTACTAATATTCATATCTGTAACGCTTGTGGATATAAGAAATTTGAGAAGAAGAAGATGAAACCACATGAGATCAAGAAACACATTAAGAAATTAAAGAGGAAACAAAAAATGGAGGCTCAAATAGCAAATGCTCGATAATGCAATTAGAAAAGATCAACCTCAGACAGACTCTTCGTTCTTATTCAAAGAAATGCTAAAAATGAGAAGAAGAGAGATGAGATCCAGTACTAGAAAGAGAAGTAGATCCCCCAGAGTGGTAGTAAAATGGTTATATCCTTCTGCTCAGGAAAGACAATATAGAAGATATGCATTTGATCTTATGAATGTTTATTCAGAAGCAACAATTCCAGTTATAAGAAATAATCTTCAAAGATGGACAGAAGAATATCAAAGAGTTGATAATCATTCTATTGAAAAGAAAAGAATATTAGATAGATTAGATGAGCTAGAGGCATTTCGGCAGAAATTGATTATGCAAGATATGGCAAATATGCATGCTTTTAGTAAGATAGAAATAAGTATGATGATAAATAATGCTGAGACAGAAGAGAAGATATTAAGATCTAATCTTGCTAGATTAGATGATTTCCAAACCGAATTCCAGCAGCTTATCAACAGATTAGAACAGACTCATTTTGATATGTTTGATCCAAAAGGCAAAGGAGTAGAAGAATTTAATTACAGGTCTATTCTAGGAACTTTGGCTACTATTGGATTTGGAGTATCCAGATTCAATTCTAAGCAGTGGGAAAAAGTTAATAAGAGAATAGTAGGACAGTCATTTATACCTCAAGAACCTTGGCTTGAAAATGCTATAAGCGTTTGGGCTAGATCTAATTACCAATTGATCAAATCTTTATCTAATGAGTATATCAAAGAATTAAATCGTATCGTTTATGATAGTGTCTTAGATGGTAGACCTTGGGATGCTGTTATGAAAGATGTGAGAAAAATGAATAAGAAACTTACTAAGACAAGAGCAAAATTGCTTACAAGGGATCAGATAGGGAAATTGAATGGAAGATTAACAAAAAGAAGACAACAAGAAGCTGGAATAGATATGTATAGATGGCTAACTGCTAATGATGAGAGGGTAAGAAAACCAACCCATACAAGATTACATAATAAGATATGTAGATGGGATGATGATTCTGTCTATGCTGATTCAATAGAGGATGCTAGAAAAGGAAAATGGAAAAGTAGAGGTGCTGCAGGAATGTATATAGGAACACCTGGACAAGATATCCAGTGCAGATGTGTTGCTATTCCTGTGTACGATGATATCTTACGAGAGGTGGATGAAGAATTGGACGAAGAGACTAATATTCTAGAAGCTAAAGTTAGACTTTTGGAGATTGGAGGTTAAGATGATAATTCCAGAAAATTGCATTGAGTATGTAAAGAAGGAAGCAAAAAGGGTTCATCATGGTAAGATAATTATCGAGATCAATGAGACAAATGACAAGATTGATGTTGTGACAGAAAGTAGAGAAAGATTTTTAAAATCTAGAAATAATAGGATGAATAATGGAAGAATAATCAGGGAAAAAGAATTTAGGAATGGATGAGAATGTACTTTACTTTTCATCAAAAATTTAGTATATTATAAGTATAACATATATAGTTCTTTAAATATCTAATCTAAAAGGATTAAGTGAATTTTTCAGTTGCAGTCGGCTGACTGAAGAACAGAAGCCAGTGCATCAAGATTTAGTCTTGGTGTGCTGGCTTTTTTTTATTTTAATCAGAAAAAAAATAATGAAATAATGAGAGGAGGAAAATATGGATACAGTACAAATCCCTAGAAAAGATTTTTCACAAAGTCCTCCTGGTACTCTTTGGTATTCTAAAATAACTGTTCCAGGTTCGAGTACTAGTGATGCTTATCTATTCCCCGTTGCTAATCTAAGCGGTATAGGTGTTTCGTGGAATACAGGTTCTCCAGCAATAGAATTTACATTTGATAGTGTAGAAGAAATTGAGAATGATACTGCTCAGTGGGTTGCTTGGGGAGGAACAGGATTAATCAATCCCGCTGTTACAGGTGCTAGAATTACAAATTCTGGCGGTGGAGATATTGATATAGTAATGACCGCTAGAGGGGAAGGGTATTAATATGGCTGAAGGCAATATTGTTATAGACATCGGTGTAGATGGAGCTGGGGCGATAGCTTGGGATTTCAAAGGCGATGCCTATGTAGGAACGGATATATCAACAATTCTAATGAATGTATCTGGAACAATTACTAAGGTTCTAGGTAGTGTTGATAATGCTCCTGTAGGTGCGGATTTCAAGATTGATATCACTATTGACGGTACTAGTATATGGACTGATACAGATAGATTAATTATTGCTAACGGTGCTACTTCTGGGAATATAACAGATATTGATCTTCCAGATTTTTCTGCAGGAGAAACGATAGGTATAAATTGGGATCAGGTTGGTAGTACCACTCCAGGTGGAGATCATGTAAGAATAACTGTGGAGTTTGAATAATGTCAAAATGGCAATATGTATATGATTTTAAATGCGAAGAAAATGATTGCAAAGAGAAAGGAAGTATGACCTTTGGATATAGACCGATAGAAAGTGAACCAACAGAGACGGTCCATTGTCCTTGGTGTCATGAAGAGATTGATAAATTGAAATTTGATAAAAAAGTGAAATGGAAATTAAAAGATAATAATGAGATTGAAAGTATAGAGGAGATATAAATATGGGTTTATCAGCTAAACCACCAACATATTATAATCGCTTGCATGATGATACTAGTACAACACAACCGGTTTTAGGAACAGCTGGGAGTATCACTGGTACAGTATTATATGCTCCTGCAGAATTTGGGAATGGAGTATATAGCACACATGAATCTAATCACATAGTTGTTCCCCAGCTTCCTAATGGCGATAAAGGTAGTGTAGAATTTTGGGTAAAATTTCGTGAGAGTTCTACCTTATTACCAGCTGGGATATCGAGAACTTTTATCTTTTGTGGAGATCAACTTGTAACAGGATACCCTTTCATTTTTATATATTATAGAAAGGTTCTTGGAACGGCTCGTATAATCTTTGGTCTATTTGATGGGACAAATTATATCCTAAATTTTAATTATGTTACTACGTGGAATTTAGGTGATACTTTTCATATTGCATTATGTTGGGATAAAGACGGAATAGATGGTTCAGCAAAGACAGCAATTGCTTATATAGATGGCTCAGAAGTCTCGTCTAGTGTAGCTTCTTTTAGCGGTGTAGTATTTGGAGGAAATACTTATATTTGTGTATATCGTTCTTCAATTCCAGATTTTAGAGGGTATTCTTATTCTATTATAGATAATCTTAAGATACATGATTATGCAAAGACAGATTTTTCGGGTAGAGATGAAGAACGAGATGGATTGAATGATCAAGTAATTTTAATATAGGAGGTATAGATATGCCATTTCCAAATGAACACGCAGCAAGATTATTAGACCCTAATACAGCACATATAAGAGTAAGAAGAACAAAAGGTTCTGGAAAAGGAAATATTCAAGGCGTTAAGATCCCCGAATCTATTAGCGTTATTTGGTACATTGTAAAGAGCGGGGGTCAGGAAGTTCCACGTGCTCAATCATTAAGATTTCCTATAAGCTCATGGACAGAACAGGAAGCTAAGCAGTGGCTAAAAAAGAATGAGATTAAATTCAAGACTTTTGAGCCTGCTAGTGAAAAGAAAGACGAAGAAGAGAAATTCGAGAAAATGGAGTATGATGATATGATTAAAGAATTAAGTTCTAAATCTGATGAATCTGAAAAACCAAAATTGAGAAGAGAAACCCGTATTGATTATATGTATGAGGATATTATGACTCAGAAATTCGAACGTACACCAGAAGGTTTTCTAAAAGGAAGAGCAGTTATCACGAATGTAGGAATATTTAATTATCTAAAACCTGATGGTTCTATGATCAGAGAACTTAGATTACCAGAGGATGTATTTGACAAAGAATCGATAGATTCTTTGATGATGAGTCCATTGACTAATGGTCATCCAAATGCCCCAGTAGATTCTGAAAATGTTAAGGAATTTCAAAAAGGGTTTATTGGAGATAAGATTTTAGAAGACGGTTATCATCTATCAGCACCAATTGTTATCACGGATGCCCAGGCTGTACAAGATACTCAGAATGGAAAAAGAGCTTTATCTGCTGGATACACTGTAGATCTAGAAGATAAGCAAGGGGTTTGGATGGGACAACCTTATGATGCTATCCAAAGGAATATTCGTTATAACCATGTAGCTATCGTAGATAGAGGACGTGCGGGAGATGATGTTGTTATGAAGTTTGATTCTGTTGACGCTTATAGCGTTGATATGGATGAGAATAAAAATTCTAAAAAGGAGGTCAATATGCTGAAAAAGATCAAAATTGATGGAGTAGAGTATGAAGCTGAAGCTAAGGTAATTGAGAACTTACATAATGCTCAAGAGAAGGCAGATCAATTGTCTAAAGAAATCGAAACTCTAAAAGATGATAATCAGACTATCACAGCAGAGAAAGATTCGTTGAAAGATGAAAATGATTCTCTTAAAAAAGACATTGAAGATTTGAAGAAAGAACAACCTTCAAAGATCGATGAAGCTGTGAAAGCAAGAATTCTTCTTTTAGAAACTGCGAAGAAAGCTGGCGTGGAAATTGATCAAGAAAAAGTGGACGAGATTTCAGATATAGATATTAAAAAATCTGTAATTCTGAAAGCATTTCCGAAAGCAGTTGAGAAATTAGACAATGCAGAAGAGATCTATGTCAATGCGAGATTTGATGCTGCTGTTGAATATCTCGAGGAACGTGGTTCTATCGAAGATAAGAACAAAGAAGAAGCATCAGATATTCCAAGTGCCAATAATGACGGTACTGATATTGTCGATGTTGACAAATCTCGAGAAAAAATGATCAAAGACATGAAAGAGGCGTATAAACGCCCAGAGAAACAATAATCTTAAGAAAAGGAGGTAGATATAATGGGAGCATATAATAATATAGATCCAGCAATCGCTGGGTTGCTTGATGGTTTAGATCATGATACGATAAGTAGATGTACAAAAGAGACTGCTGGAATTGCTTATGGATTACCAGTATTCATGTATGCAGGAAATGATGTCGGTGCTTATGCCTATCACAATAACAGATCTTATGTTATATTTGATGCTGATTTTGTAACAGGTAATAGCATTGACGTTACTGTAGACGGAGAAGCTGTAACAACAGTTCCATGGAATTCGACTCATGATGATACTATGACAGATCTTAAAAATCAGATTGAGACAGATATTACTGGAGCTACGGTAACTCTTGTAGGTACAGGTGGAAACAATAGAGATTTTTATATCACTATTGAAGATGACGGTGACAGAGTTGTTACTGCAGTAGTAACAGGTGGAGCTTCACAGGCTGTTGCTACTATCACTTATGATTCTACTATGGTATTCAAAGGAATGTCTGTATTTACGCAGCAAGAAAGCGCTGTTAAAACTGATCTAGAAGATAACGTGATTGATGCTGCTGATGCAAAGTATTCCCTTACAGATCCAATCAATATTTTGGTTCATGGAGGAATACATGGTATAACTGCAGATGCTGTTCAATCTCAGACTCAAGCATATTGTGTTGCGTCTGGTGGAGATCAAGGAAAATTGACAGATGATCCAACAGATAATGTTATCTTAGACGGTGTTTTCTTTGAACAAGATGTATCTGCAGCAGGTATTGCAAAAGTAAGAGTAAACAAATAATCTTAATAAGGAGGTAAAAAGATGTTTAAATTAGATGCTAATGAAAGTGCGTTTTTCAAAAGACAATTAGAATATGTCAAATCACAAACATATGATACGAAGTACAAAAATCTGAAAGCTTCCTCTTTGATTCCAGTATCTACAGATACTCCATCGGGAGCAGATACAATCACTTATAGATCTTTCAGCAAAATCGGTCTTGCAAAAATCATATCAGATTATGCTAATGATTTTCCAAGAGTTGATGTATACGCTGAGGAAAAACAAGCGAAAGTTCGTAGTGCTGGAGATAGCTATGGCTATTCTATCAAAGAGATACGTCGTTCTCAGATGGCTGGTACAAATTTAGATCAGAGAAGAGCAGAAGCTGCTCGTCGAGCAATGGAAGAGTTAATGGATGACATTGCTTGGAATGGAGATTCAGATTATGGTCTTCAGGGTTTTATCAACTATCCTGGAATCATTGACTTTACTGTTCCTGCAGGAGACGGAGGTGTTCCTTGGAATGTCAAAACTCCAGATGAGATCGTTGCTGATGTGACTGGTATTATCAGTGCAATAGCAACTGCTACCAATGCTCGTGAGATTCCAGATACTTTATTATTGCCATTAGAGCAATATTTGCTAATTGCTAATACTAGGATGACAGATGGAAATGATAAAACCATCTTAACCTATATCTTAGAAAATAATCCTTTCCTTCAAACGATTGAATGGGTTAATGAATTAGCAGAAGCTGGAGATGGCGGTACAGATAGGATGATGGTTTATTCCAGAAATCCTATGAATCTGACTTTAGAAATCCCACAACCATTTGAACAATTTGCTCCGCAGCAAAAAGGAATGGTTTTTGAGGTTCCTTGTCATCAAGAAACTGGTGGGGTAATTATTTATTATCCACTTTCAGTTGCCTATGGCGATGGAATTTAAGATAGAATAAAACTTAGGAAGGATAATAGAGGAGGAAAAGTTTTATGATTATTGAATGGAAAAAAAATGGACCTAAAGTTATTCCAGCAGGAAGATATAAGAAAGGAGAAAATCCTATCAAAAAAAATATACTTCTCCTGCCTGGAATGAACGAAATTGATGATGATCTATGGAAGGCTGCTAGAAAATTAGTTCTTCATCAGATAGGAAAATACATTATAGAACATCATGCTCAGGTTAGTGAGCAGAAGAAAGTTATTGAAGATCCAGAAACCAAAGAAAAGAAAGAAGAAACAGTTGTTGAGATCAAATCTAAAGAGTTCAAGAAATTAGATATATCTCGTGCTATTGAAATAGTGCAAGATACATGGAATATTGGTACTCTAAAGAAATGGGAGAAAGAAGAAGGTAGAGATTCTGTTCGTGCTGAGATAAAGAACCAGATCGAAAAGATTGAGAAATTTGGTGAGGATCGAAAAGGTAAAAACAAAGGAGAGGAGATCTAAGAGATGTCAAAAACGGCTTCTGCATGGTTGGGAATAATTGCACCGCAATTTGATTCTGATCCTGATAGAAATGATTTCTTACAATTGGCAAGAGATAGGACAAGTACTTGTTTCTATGGAGATAATACTGAACTTGCTGTTGCTTATAGAGCTGCTCATGAATTGGTAATGAGAGATAGAGGGATTTCTACTGTTATAGGTGGATCTTCTGGAGAAATAGCATCAAAGAGAGAAGGAGATTTGGCAATATCCTTTCATAAAGGTAATGTCTCTAGCAAAGGAGATGCAGATTTGTCTTTGACTTCTTATGGAGTACAATTGATAGGATTAAGAGCAGGATCTGGAGCATTTATTGGTGTAACGGGAGGATTGGACGATGGCTGTGGGATCTGTTGAAGATATTGATCTTGGCTATAAAAAAATAGTTCGAGAGTATAAGAAATTAGATGGTTCTTATACAAAAGTCGGATTATTTGGAAATAGCGGAGGTCCTGAAAACAACTTGGCAGCAAGAGGAGCTGTTCATGAATATGGAACAAAAAGTGGAAAGATCCCATCACGGCCATTCAATCGAGATGCGTTTGACAATAATTTCAAAGATCTTCTAAGATTGATTCAGAAAGAGATGAATTCATTATTACAGGAAATGTCTAATGCAACCAAGATGTTGAAAAGATTAGGAGAATGGTTTACTGGAGAAGTGAAAGAATCAATCACGATAGGAAGATTCGTTCCTCTTAAAGAGAAAACGAAGAAAGCAAAAGGGAGTTCTAGACCTCTTATCGATACGGGTCAGATGAGAGGCGCTATAACTCATAAGGAGAAGATTTAATTGAGTACATTATTTTCAAGCACAATTCCGTATAAGCAGGTGACTGGATCTTGGGTAAATGGAGTTTGGACAACAGTTGAAGTTGATAGTACCTTTACTGGTTCTGTCCAACCTGTAACTGGAAGAGATTTGGAAGTGTTAGATGTGGGTCGGGAGGATGTAGGTAGAATAAAAGTTTATTCTAATACTCCTTTGAATGTATCTGGAGAAGGTACAGAAAATTCTGGTGATATAGTTATATGGCAAGGAGGAAGATGGGAAGTCTCTCAAGCAATGGATTTCCAAAATGATCTGATTTCTCATTATAAATATATTGCAGAATTTAGAGGAGCAGCGACGTGAGTGTAGATAATATCTATTCATTTTTGTATAGCTGGGCTGATCAAATACTTAATACTGAGCAAAGTTTGGGTATTCTTATTATCCAATCTCACCAAAATGCTCCTGCACCGACTCAAGATGATCCATATATTGTTATTGATTATGCACCGAATCAAACTAGAATAGGACGTCCTTCTGCAGGAGATGTAGATGAAGGAACAGGAGAACGAACACTTGTAGACGATTTTATTCTAGTTGTTGAGATTTGGGAAGTCAATAGCAATGGAAGTTTATTGACGAAATTATTGACGTCATTAAACAGACAAGATATTAAAGACTTATGGAAAGCGAATGATTTTGCCTTCTATACCGAGAGCGAAGTAATAAATATGCCAAGAGTGTCAGAAGATGATGAATGGAAAAGAGAATCGATGGTAGAATTGACTATTGGAACAGCAGAAGGAACAACTGAACTTACTCGTCATATTGAAGATGTTGAATATGAAGGAACAATTCCAGCTCAAGGTAGACCAGGCGATCATATATTAGAAGATACGGTAGAATCTTAATAAGGAGGTTAAAATATTATGAGTGATCTTAATAATATTGTACAGGTAACGATTAGTCGTGAAACTCAATCCATAGCTCGTGCTTCGTTTGGAATTCCTGCTATAATCTCAGAATTTAGTACTGCAAAGACAAATACCACGTTTGATAGATATAGATATTACGCAAGTCTAACAGAAATGACAGATGACGGTTGGCTTACAACTGATTTAGAATACAAAGCAGCACAGATCATATTTTCTCAGAATCCTAAAGTAGAAAAAATCATGATTGGTAGAAAAGATAGTGGAGATGCAGATTTTGGAGCAGCATTAGCAGCAATTCAGATAGCACAGCAAGAATGGTATGTATTTACGATTATTGCTACCAAAACGGCAAAAGTAGTGTTTGATATTGATTTTGAATCTGGTAATAACATTGATTTCGTTATCAATGGAACAACCGTTACAACTGTTCCTTGGAATACCAATCAAGCTACTACTATGGCAGATATTGAAACACAGATCGAAGCAGATATTGCTAATTCAAGTGTAACTGTAGATCCAGGTGATCCAAACACAAGAACATTGCTAATTGATATTACTGATGGTACTGCTTCTTCTATTACCGTAGTGGTAACAGGCGGAGGTAATCAAGCTGTTGGTACTATATCATATGATGATACGGATGTAGAAGATGCTTATAAAGACGCTGCTGCATGGGCTGAGACAGAAACAAAACTTTTCTTCTTTGCTTCTAGCGAAGCAGATATTATCACAAGTGCAACAACAGATATAGCAAGTTTTATGGAAGGTCAGAATTATGATAGAACGGTAACGATTTATCATACAGACACAAATCTTGAGCAAGATCCATCATGGATAGAAGAAGGATGGCCAGGCGAAGCATTGCCTTATGATGCTGGTTCGCAAACATGGGCTTATAAGACAATAGCAGCAGTTGCGTCATATAATCTTTCTTCGTCAGAATTGGGATTTGCATTTGGTAAGAATGCCAATATCTATACATCTGTAGCGGGTGTAGATATTATGCGAGAAGGTAAAGTTGCTTCTGGTGAATGGATTGACATTATCCGAGGTTTAGATTGGCTTAAAGCAAGGTTACAAGAAGAGATATACTCACAGTTAGTCAATGTTCGGAAAATACCTTATACAGATGAAGGAGTTACGTTAATTGCTAATATTGTAGAAGGTGTTTTAAACGAAGCTGCTGGAGTAGGTTTACTCGTGAAAGAATCTATAGAGGTAACAGCTCCAAAGGTTGCTGATATTGCGTCGCAGGATAAAATCGACAGATTATTACCAGATGTTGAATTTACAGCTACTCTTCAGGGAGCAATTCACAAGGTTGAAATTGACGGAGTTGTGACCGTATAATAAAAAAGGAGGTGAATATAGATGCCTGATACGAATGTAAGAACATATGACCCAAAATTGATAACGATGGTATTCGGAGCTGTTATTGTAACAGGAATTGCTGAAGGAACATTCGTCACAATAGCACAGAACGGAGATAGTTTTGAGAAAGTTCGAGGAGCAGATGGTGGAGTAGATAGGATAAATAAGAATGCCAATGATTATTCTGTCACGCTAACATTGAAACGAACGTCTCTTACTAATGATGCTCTGTCAGCAATAGCAATTCTTGATAAGAATAGTAATACAGGGAAATTTCCACTTATAGTGAAAGATCTAAACGGTACTTCCTTATTCTTTGCTGAACAGGCTTGGATTGCAAAAGAGCCTGATCCTGAAGAAGGAGATACTATGCCTACCAGAGAATGGAGATTTGATACTGGTATTGCTAAACAGTTCATTGGAGGAAACGTACTATAATAAAGTTGTAGGATAATTTAATGGAGGTAAAGAATGATAGAACCTAAGACAATTGAAGTAGATGAAATGGAATTTTATCTACAACCATTACCAGCGTTAAAAGCTATAAAGTTGGATAAGAGAGTTCTTTCTCTTGTCATTCCTGTACTTGGAGGAATAAAAAGTTTCTCTTTGGATTCAGATATTGATATGGAGACTTTGGCTCGTGGTTTATCTGAAGCTGTATCAAAATTAGAGGATAATGATTTTGAGAAATTGACAATAGATTTGTTATCTGGAGCTAGTTATATAGAGAAGGGATCCCCTCCACAAGAAATCACTGCAGATATCATCAATAATATATTTCGAGGGAAGATATTGTCGTTGTATAAATTGATGTTTGAAGTGATGAGATACAATAAATTTTCCCCTTTCGGTCTGGTGGAGGGTGGGAACATAATTCAGAAAATCATTACCTCAGTAAATCCAAAAGACAGCGAGAAAAAGACTGGAAACAAATTGGCGAAGTCGGGAAACTTACTGGAGAGTTAGAAGTTGAATTTCCGATTTGGAGTATAATTGTAAGTGCAGGTATTCCACTGACTGAGATAAATAAGTGGGATCTGGATGATATTTGGAAAGCGTTCAATATAATTGAAATGAAGAATGATTATAATGCAGCATACCAAGCCTGGATGTCGCAGAATATGGAGAAATAATGGGTTTAACCGTCAGAGAGTTGATTACAAAAATAGGATTCAAGACTGATAGTGCTAGTATAAAGAGAGCAGAAGCAAGAATTCAGAAATTCAAAAGATTCTCAAAATTTGCTGTTGCTGGAATAATCACTGCCATTGGAGCGATTGGCATAGCCTCAATAAAAGCAGCAAGTGATATGGAAATGCTTACCACTCAATTTGAGGTTATGCTAGGTAGTGCTGAGAAAGCCAATGCTCTAATGGAAGAGTTAAAGACCTTTGCAGCAACAACTCCATTTCAACTTCAAGATGTAGCACAGGGAACACAAACATTGTTATCTTTTGGTGTTGCTCAACAAGATGTGATACAAACGATGAGAATGTTAGGAGATACTGCTAGTGGAAATCGAGAGAAACTAAATGGACTAATCTTAGCTTATGGAAAGGTGCAGACTAAGGGTAAGGTTAGTATGGAAGAAATTAATATGATTGCTGAAAGAGGTGTTCCTATTATCGGAACTCTTGTTAAGCAATTGGGAGTGACTGAGAAACAATTTTTCAAGTTAGTATCTGCTGGTAAGATTGGAAGAAAGGAAATAAAGCAAGCATTTGTGACTATGACCTCAGAAGGTGGAATGTTTTTCAAAGGAATGGAGAAACAATCTCTTACTTTTGCAGGTCTAGTTTCAACAATGAAGGATAATTTAATGCTAATGGCTGCTGCTCTTGGAAATACGCTATTGCCAGCAGCCAAAAGTCTAATAATGACTCTTACAGAACTTATTCGAGGTCCACTAGGAGATATTATAAGAAGCATTGCCGAAGGATTGGTTCCTGTACTAGAAACGATAGGTCCATTGATTGGAATGTTACTAAAAGCATTAAAACCTATTATAGATGCTGTATTAAAGTTATTAGCACCAATTTTAGAGGCTTTAGGTCCAATTATCGAAGGTGTTGTTATGGTATTGGAACCTCTTACTAGAATAATCGGGGTTGTAATTAACTTATTAACGCCTGTGTTTCAAATATTGAAAGCTTTAACACCTGTATTCAAATTGATATCTACTGTGGTAGGAATTGTAGCAAAGGTATTAGAAACATTGGAACCCGTATTGTCTGAAATTATTGGGTTGTGGGTTGAGATGTTAAGTATTATCTTAGAATTGCTTGCCACATCATTAATAGAAGTATTTGAAGAATTGGAACCCACATTAGTTGAATTGGCTTTGATACTAGCAGATATATTGAAGATGGCTATGCCTTTGATAAGGTTATTTACTAAATTCTTTGCTAAGACATTGGCTGGGGGTTTAAAAATTGTTGTCCCTCTATTGAAAGTCGTATTCAAAATATTAGAAACAATATTTAAGGTTCTAAGACCGATTATTAATGCTATTGGAAATTTTCTTGTTCCTATACTTGAGAAAGTTTTTAAATTCTTCATGGATATATTTTCAACTATTCAAGAATTTGTAGGAGAAGTAATCGGAGCAGTGGTAGGAGCAATAGATAAATTAATTACATGGGTAAATAAGATTCCAGGTATCAATATAAAGAAACCAAAAGTTGGACCAGATCTAGCGTCGGAAATTACAAAGAAACAAATCGAAAAAGATCAAAGGGTGACTAATCTAAAACAAACGAATCAGATAAGTGTTACCGCTCCAATGGGAGCACCAGGTGTTACTGGCTTAACACCAGATGGAGTTGCATCAACAATGAAACAAGCTATGCGAGCAACTTTTAATTTAGAATTGAAGAAAATATTAATAGCAGCGAGGTGATATGGCAATATCATTACCAATTAATTTATTTTTTCGAGATAACAGAGATTATGGAGTCGGTACTCTAAGATTTGATCTTATCTTATCAGAAACACATAATTTTTCTAGTATGGTAACGGAACATAATGTAGAAGATGGTTCTATTATCTCAGATCATATCAAAAATGAATTAGAAAACGGATCATTAACAGGTATAATATCTAATTTCACATTGAATAAATTCGGTCTAATTTCTAATCGAGCACAAGATGCATTTGACGAATTAATTTGGTTGTGGGAAAGTAAAGAATTAGTAACAATCACAACCGTGATGAGAGTGTACGAAGATGTTGCTATAACTAATGTAAGCGTAGATAGATCAGCAGATACAGGAGAAGCGATATCATTAAATATTACTTTCAAAGCAGTAAAAACCGTAAAATTAAAAACAGTTCAAATAGATGTGGGTGTTAATATAGGAGATATGAAGACTAATTTGAAAAGACAATCCGCTCCATCTACAGAAATAGGTCGCACAACAGGAGGATAAAATGATACAGATCCCATTATTTCAGGATGTATCAGCAGACTTTACACAAGAAATAGAATTGAATGGTCAGCTTATTCAATTGCGGATTGTATATAATATAAGAGTGGATTTCTTCTTTTTAAGATTTACGGACCAACTTGGAAATCCAATCCAAGGAATTAAGATTGTTCCTAATTGGTTGCTTTTAGATTCGCATAAAGGATTTGTTGATTTTGATGGAGATCTTATAGTCATTAAAACAGATGAGAATGCAGGAAATGAGATTACTTATGATAATTTTGGTAATGGCTGGGATTTATTCTATCTAACACCTGATGAAGCAGAAGAGTGGAGAACAGAAAATGGCTTTTAAACGAGTTATAGAATTATCAGTTGGTGAAAGCGGTACTGGATTATTAATATCTGATCTTGATATTGAATTTAATATTGAAAGATCTATTACATTTTCTGAGAATACTGCAGAATTTACTATTTATAATGCTAAAGAAAGCACAAGAAAGGAAGTATTGAAAGAAGGAAATAATATAATATTCAAATCTGGATATGAAGATGAAGGTATATCAACATTATTCATTGGAAATATTACAGAAGCAAAGAGTATACAAGAAGGAGCAGATTGGATATCAACAATATCTGCTTCGTCTATTAGATCGTCCAGATCTCCTTTAGAAAATACTTATGTAACAATATCTTATGCTCCAGATGCCTTATTGAATAGACCATTACGAGATATTGCAACTGCACTTGGATTAGTATTAATCGGCGAAGATAACGCCTTAATAAATCTAGATAACGGATTTACGTTTGTGGGATCTGCTCGTGCTGCTTTAAATTATTGCAAAGAAATTCTAAGAGTCAATGGGGTAGAACTATATATAGATAATACTGAAATTGTTGTATATAATGTAGACAATAGAGACAGTAGATTTTCTCCTATATATCTAGATTATGAATCAGGTTTGTTAAGAGTCAATGATATTACTGAATATAAGACCCAAACAGCAAAAATTCCTAGACGTATATCTTTTGAATCTCTTATAATTCCAAAAATGCAACCAAACGGGCTTATAAATATTAATACAGATAAAATCAATGGATTATTTTTAATTGAGAAGTTGACATTTGAAGGAGATAATTTTGGTGGAGAAAATAGATGTATGGGGGAGGCGGTTGAATAATGAAAGAAAATATTGTAGATGTATTTGATTCTTGGATTCAATCTAGATTGAGAGACGTTCATACTTGTCTACCTGGACAGATAGAGAAATATGATAGTGATAAACGTAAAGCTAGAGTGAAAATATTAGTAAGGCTTAGAACTGTTAAGGATACAACCCTTGAAATTCCCCCTATTGATAACGTTCCAGTCATATTTCCTAGTTCTGGTTCATTCAGTTTAACCTTCAAATTACAGAAAGGCGATGGATGTCTCATTCTATTCAGCGAAGAAGGAATTGGTTCTTTTCTAAAAGGGAAGACAGAAGTAAATGCTGATAGTTTAGCAAAATTTTCTTTGACAGATGCAATATGTATTCCAGGTCTTTGGAGTTTTCCAAACGTTCCTATATCTACAACTCAAACAACAATTGATGTGGAAACAGATGATAAGATGACAATAAAGACTAAATCAGGTGGAACAATAGAAATAGATGGTAATAATGTAAATATTAATAATGGTACAAAAGGAGTTGCGAGAAAGGACGATGGAACATTAATAGATAGTGCTACTGATAGTGCCTTCATGAATTACCTTACAACACATACTCATCTAGGGGTAACACCTGGCGGGGGAGCGACTGGTCCCCCTGCCAGTTCCCCCACTTCTGTAACTGGTAAGATTGATGAAGCAAGTGATTCAGTGAAGGCAGGAGATTAATATGAAAAATTTATATTTAGATGCATCAACATATGATTTGGTAGTAGGCACTGATTTTAATCTTAGATTCACTGAAAATCTTACGGAATATGTATCACAAAAGATAGAAAATGTATTGAGTACATTCAAGAATGAATGGTTCTTGGATAGAGATATAGGAATTCCATATTATGATAGGGTATTGATTAAAAATGCTGATTTAAATGATATTAATAATATCTTCCTTATTGCCATAACTGGAATTGCTGAGGTTCAAGAAGTGATAGAATTTAGTACGGATTATGATGGATCTGAAAGAAAATACACAGTTTCATTCAAAGTTCTGGCAGTAGATCCAGCAGCTGGTGAAGAAATTGTAGAAGGAGAGGTGAGTGTATAATGGCAAATTTTGTAAAAGACACAGGATTTGAGAAAAAGACGTTAGCAGAGATAAAGGTAGAACTTGAATCCAGTTTTCAAGGAATATTTGGCAATGATATAGATCTAAGTGCTGAAGGTCCTTTTGGACAGATAATTGGAATATTATCCAAAAGAGAAGCAGATCTTTGGGATGGATCAGAAGAAATATATACATCTAGAAATCCAAACGAAGCAACAGGTGTTTCATTAGATAATATATCCGCTGAGACAGGTGTTAGAAGGATAGATGCTACAAAGACTCAAGCTGAGAATGTTCTGTTATATGGAGATCAAGCTACGGTTATTCCTTTAGGAAGCAAGGCAAAGCAAGAAACCAATGAATTGACATATTCTTTATTGGCTGCCGTTACAATAGATCAGGCAGCAGCAAGAGAAATACAATTAGAACCAGATGCTCCATCAGGTGGAGGTGGAGAAACATATACGGTCACAATAGATGGAACACCTTATACTTATGTTGCTATTGGTGGAGACACTAAAGGTAATGTTATAGATGAATTGATTATATTAATAACAGCTGGAACCTGGGACGGAGTTGCTTCTAATATAGATGATACCTATCTTAAGTTGTTAGATGTTGATTTGGATTTTAGTGCAACTTGGACTAGCACATTGACGTTATTTTTACTCGCTTCAGGAGGTGATTTTGAGGCAGATGACGAGGGTTCTAATACATTACCTTCAAATACATTGACGGTAATTGCTACTCCAGTATCTGGGTGGGACGATGTTAATAATCCAATAGCTGGAGAAACTGGGCGAGATGTTGAAACAGATGAAGAATTGAGAATACGTAGGGCTCAGACATTCTTGGCAGGTAATGCTACAGATGAAGCGATTCGATCTGCTTTGTTAAATGAGGTGGAAAATGTTTTGACAGCTTCTGTTTCATCCAATAGAAAATTAGACAGTAATTCTAATAAAGTTGTATTTGATGCAGATTTTGTATCTGGTAATATTATATATTTTATTGTTGATGGAATTGAGGTAACGGGTGTTCCTTTCAATGCAGATCAATCAACTACGATGTTGGATATAAAGAGTCAGATTGAAACTGATGTATCTGATTCAGTAGTTACAATAGATCAAACAGATTCAGATGAAAGAACATTAATTATAACTAGAACTACTATAGAAATATTAAAAATAACCATAGCAGTAACAGGAGGGGGAAGCCAGCCAGGTTCTTTTATTATTTTCTGTGATACCGAAGGGCGTCCTCCAAAGAGTTTCGAGGCTGTTGTCCAAGGTGGAGATGATGATGAAATTGCAAATCAGATCTGGACAACTATGCCATCTGGAATTCAACCTTATGGATCAGAAACGGTATATATAAATGATAGTGAAGGAAATAATCAAGAGATTCATTTTTCCAGACCTACATTAATATATATCCATGTGAAAGTGAAAAGGGATTATTATGATGAAGAGTTATACCCAACAGACGGGGATGATCAGATTAAAGAAAATATTGTAGAATGGGCTTTATTGACTTTCACGCCTGGAAAAGATGTTATCAGACAAAGAATATCTATTCCAGTTTATGAAGTTCCAGGAATAGGAGATATAGAAATAACAATAGATGGAACACCAAATCCAGGCGATACCCCGACTTATGCTGAGCAAAATATTCCAGTATCTGTCAGGGAATTGGCTGATTTTGATATAAGTAGAATTGTTGTGGAGGATTTAACCCCATGAGCGAAATTCAACAAATAACAGATTATAGTTATAATCTAGAATTATTACTTGAACAATATAAGAATTCTGAAAATTTAAAAGGTATGATCGATTCTATGAATGATCAAGCTGATGATTTGGAAGAAGCGTTATTTGAAATTAGAAATTTATTCTATGTTGATACTGCTGAGGGTGTTCAATTAGATGTGATTGGTTCTATATATGGGGTTGAAAGAGATGGATTATCGGATTCAGAATTCAGAACATTAATCAAAGCAAAGGCTAGTTTGGTTACATCTGGAGAACCCGAATCTATTATCAATATATTAAAAACATTATTTGGAGGAACGTACGTATCATATATTCCAGCTTATCCAGCAGTTCCTGCTGCTTATTATGTATTGACGGATGCGATAATAACTGTACCTGAATTGGAGATATTCTCACCAGCAGGAGTTCAACCTTATATAGCAGGATATCTGCTTGACGCTCAAGATAATTTTATTGTTGATGCAAATGGGAATAAAATATTGCACGTTCTAAACCCATAAAGAAAGGAGGTTAAAATATGGCAGATAAAACAGTTTTAGATTTTCCAGCGATCACAGATGATATAGATGTGGATGATATATTATATTTAATACGAGGTACAGGAACGGATCGAGATAAGAAGGTACCTGGCGATAGAATTCGTCCTACTTTTCTAGTTCAGAATACTGGAACGACTATTGATCTTGGTACATATCTTGGAGATTTGGTAATCAGGTCTAATCCAGGCAGTAATATATCACTTACCTTTACTAATCTACTACCAAATGGTAGAAGATTAGTAATAATAAACAATTCATTATCTACTTATACAATTTCACTTGCTGGTAGTGTTGCTTATACAAATATAGTACATCCGCAGGAGATTATAGTTCTATTTTCAGATAGTGCTAATATGGTTCCTATTCTCAAAGAAGGATCTCCAGATTATCAATGTAGTAGAGGAGGACTTCATGGTCATGCGGAAGGTATTTTATCTGATGCCAGCGGTATTGCTGCTCATGCAGAAGGATATGATACGGAAGCTTCTGGATATGCTGCTCATGCAGAAGGTCGAGAAACAATAGCATCAAATTCTAGAGGACATGCAGAAGGTTATCAAACACAGGCAACTAATTTTCAATCTCATGCAGAAGGATCAGGAACAACAGCATCGGGACAGAATGCTCATGCAGAAGGAGGTTCAACAACTGCATCTGGGACTAATTCTCATGCAGAAGGATCTGGTACTGAAGCTAATCAAGCTGCTGCTCATGCAGAAGGATCTGGTACATTGTCAAGTAATACAGCATCTCATGCAGAAGGAATAGATACTGAAGCAACCAATGTAGCATCTCATGCAGAGGGTTATAATTCAGTTTCTTCAGGACAAGCTGCTCATGCAGAAGGAACTGATACAACTGCATCAGCAATTAATTCTCATGCAGAAGGAAACGGAAGTACTGCAATAGCAGCAGATGCTCATGCAGAAGGTCGACAAAGTAATGCCAGGTTGATTGCTCAATATACTCATGCTTGTGGACAGTTTGCTGCTGTTGGTGATTGTCAATTTACAAGATTCATTCTTCGGGGAACTAGTACAACAAACGTCTTAGTAGAATTAACATCTCCTTCACGTTTTACTTTGGAAGATGAACATAGTTATGCCGTGACATTGACAATACATGGGAGACAAGATACTGGAGCAAATCATGCGATGTATAAACGTATGCTAATTATAAAGAGAACAGGAGGAACAGTAGCATTGGCAGGAAGTATTCAAACTATTGGAACAGACATCGAAACGAGCGTTCCATGGGCGATTGCAATTGCTGCTGATGATACAAATAAGAGTTTACAAGTTCAAGCTCAAGGTGGATTAAACGAAAACGTTAGATGGATAGCTGTTTTAGAAGTGGCTGAAATAGCATATCAAGATTAATCGTTATATAAAATTATAAGCGAGGTGATTAAAATGGCAGGAATAGGGAAGGTTCTTACAACAATTGGAGTTGGTATTGGTATTCTTTCCACAATTTTGACGTTCATAATGATAATCTATGGACAGGGAAAGGCGAAGGCTAGAGAAGAAGAAAGGATGAAAAATCTCTCTAAAATCGATACGCAACTGAACAATCACATCACAGAATTGAAAGCGGATGTGAAAGAAGTCTCTGTAAAAGTTTCAGAGATAGGAGAAATCCAGACTAGATGTAGGATTGAGATGGAAGGTCGTGTGTCTAAGATGGAAGGTAAAAGCATTAATAGGAGGAATGGGAATGAATGAGAAAGAGATCCTAATCAAAACCTTATATTTTGAAGCTGGATCTACTCAAGAAATCTGGGATGTATTATTAATTGCTTGGGTCATCAGGAACAGGGTAAAGCAAGGAGGATATTTCGGTAAAACTTACAAAGAAGTCTGCTTAAAACCTTATCAATTTTCTTGTTGGAACGGGAGTAATTATAACAAATTGAAGAAAATGAGAATAGGGTCTACATGGCGATGGAATGTCTGTAGGGTTATTGCTTCTTATATTATGAAAGCTCCTGAGAAAGATAATCCTATTAAAGATGTTTGCTTCTATTACAATGATAAGCTTTGTGATCCGAAATGGGCAAAAAAGATGGTCCGAACAGATCCAGATCTTAAGTTAGATCATGTATTCTTAAAGGAAAAACAATTTGTGAAATGAGAAGATCTTATGTAAGCAAATGGATAAGCAATTATGCTATTCCAGGAGATGTAATTTCTTTCAGTGATTTTTCTTGGACTTTTCCAACCTTTATTGGTTGTTGGGGAATCCGAGAATATCAAAAACATCTTTTTGGAATAGATAGTATCTGGGATGTTGTTCATACTATGATGTATCTAGGAGATAAGATATTCAGTGTTGAGCCTCCTAGAGCTACATATCTAACACCAGATACGTGGAATTGGAAGAAAGTTTCTATACATAGATACACAAAAGTAATACTGAAAGATAGTGATATAGAGATTTTTCGATCAATTTTCAACAAAATTAATGGAACTCCATATGATTATGGTCAATTATTTGACATTATGATAGCTCAAATGTTCGGTTATCCATATAAATACAAAAGAATATTTGATTTTCATAAGAAATGGTTTGTTTGTTCTGTTGGAATAGGAGCTGGTTTTCATAAGTGGAGAAAGGAACGAGAAAGATTAGGTTTGTATGTTCCTCCACGTCTGTTTTCTGAATTGAATCCAAAAGCTTGGAGTTCTAAATTCGTACGGAAATTTAAGGAAAATGGATCAAGATGGAATATTGAATCTATCTGTCCAGGTTTATTTCCAAATGCTGAATCTCATTTGGCTGGAGAATTTAAAGAAATAAAATCAATTTGCTTATCTTAAATTGAGAATCTAAGATTTAATTTAACTCCTTGTTGCTTATAAAGAAGTTTCATATCAAATGAGTCGGTATCAAATCCTAATCCAATTTGATAGGTATCTATAATGAAATTTATACCATCAAATAAATATAATTCTGATCCATATAATAGACATTTATCAATTTTTTCTATATTCAACTTTAGGAACCAGAAGGGGAGTAGAACTGTTTTGATATCTATTATTTCGTAATAGTTTCTAAAACATATATAAGTCTTGATTGTACGTTCATTGACCATATTAAAATCAATGTCTATTCCATTGAAATCCAATCCATATACAGAAATTCCTAATCTAGAGTCAAGAAATGTGGCATGTAAAGAAAGCATTTGTTCACTATCATAAATGGTAGAATAATAACCATGTAACGAGAAAGATGCTCCTATACCACTTATAAAATGTGAATTTATCTTATGAAGATATCCTATTGCTTCTTTATTTGGAAATTTATAATATCCATCATCACTTTTTCCATAATCTTTTTTTTCTGCGTAATCTGAAAATAATGGGCTATAGACGTAAACTCCGTCTTCACATTCTGTAAGATGTTTATGAAGATCCAATCTATCAATTCCAATGTAATCATTTTTTGCTTCTCTTTCAAGTTTTTTAGTAGATTCACTATCACTTTCTTCATTGTAGGGACCCCATCTTGGTATGCTAATTATCACATCTCCGCTCCAAGCATTATCCAAAGTTTCTTCCTTTGATTTATATCCATAACAACTCTCATAAGTATTTGCCATAGCTGATCCTAAATAACCCCATAATCCTTTATATTCATATATTGTTACAACATGACCCATTTCGTGATTGAATAAAAAATATTGTTCACTCTTTATATTGTGATGTTGTAAGACATCATTGAAGAAAGCAGCCCAATCATCACAATCTCCTTTCTTTCTGTAGAACATTGTTTTACCAGAAACAAACCATTCATCTTTATTATAATGCTGCTGATCTGTTTCATATTCAAAATTGTAACGTGCAAATTTTTCTAACCATATAGGTTTTTTGAGAGCCCTTACCACGGACTCGTAGTTATTTTGATCGATGACATGGTAAGGGCTCTTAGCAAAAGACTTTTGAAGGGGGTTAAGAAGATTTAGAGCAAGATATGAGGTTATGATTAGGGTTATTATTATGGACTTTCTTCGTCTGCGTCTATTATGACTTTTTTTCTTATGAATTTTTAATATTTTTTGTAGTATATCTCTTTTAATCATGTATTTTTTATAATTACTTGAAGAAATTGTTTCATCTATAAAGAAATCTTCTCCATTTTTGAAGAAAGCACTACATATATATTTGATTGTCTGATTTGAAATTCTAGTTTCGGGGTTAGTTCTTTTTAATATTCTTTCTGCACCGAGTGCGGTAACATACTTTTTTCTTAATTTTTGTACCTTCATTTTATTCTCCTTAGTATACTAATGGAACAAAATTAGATGATTGATAATTTCCTTTTCTTGAAGTGAAATGAGCATAACAAGCATTATATATAGCATATATCTTTATTATTGTTCTTTTTCTGATTTTGTATAGTTTTTTTATACCAAATAATATAGATTTCACTATATAGTGATCATTTTTTTCTAGAAAATTATCACAAATATCTATAATAATATCATCATTAATGACAACTGAATTATCAAATGATTTGATGATATCTTCAACTTCTTGTAATGATAACAATTTTTCTTTCTTCATTTCTTTATGTCCTCCTCTGTCAATGTAATCCCGAACGTATAATGTATCAATCCAATGATTTCTTGAGTATTATATACTCCTTCATCCATTTTCATCTTAGCCCATACAATTGCTATTTTCTTATACGCTTTCTTTCTTTCCTTTTTTGATAGAATATGTGATGCTTTCATAACCTTATACCTCCTTTTTAACTTTTTTAAAAATTATAAAGTGGCGGGCAGGATATACCCACCCGCCAAGGAAAATAAATCGGTACAAGATTATGAGAGGATTTTTTCTTTTTTTTCAAATTCATGATAAATTCTTAAGATAATATCTTGTAATTGATATCTATTATGTTTGAATCGTTTGTATAATGTTTTTAAATCTTTTTTCTGCAGGAATGATTCAATATCAATCAATGATTCTTCAAGTCGATCATTTCGATCATTCAACCTCTCAAATTTTTCTACTATTCTTTCTCTCATAATTATACCTCCTTATAAAATTTTTATTTTCCTTTTTTAAAAATCTTTGATCAATATAGTATTGATATTTTCAAAGCTCATATAACTACTTTTCATTATCAATTCAGCAAAAGATGAATATGACAGAATATGTAGATGTAATTTTTTGCATTGATCATCAAATAAGCATTTGAGAAATTTTGAATCTACTGCTGAAATATTTTTCTTGATAAAACTAGAAATTGACAGTTCTAATGCTCTCTTATATGACTTGAATTCTCTTGTAGATACAACTATTTCATTCATAATTGTACCCTCTTTTTTATATCATATTCACAATCCTTGTGATAATAAAATTTTCCAAAACATTTAGGACATTCAAAACAGAATATCGAACCTTCTCCTTCTTGATATTCGCCGATAAAAGAATCATTATCTTTTATGGGATTCCACGTATATCCTCTTGTAAATCCACAGTGAGGACAAGCACTTTGATCTCTAGCACTGTGTTGAAAAGTATAATGATGTCCTTTATAGACAAATTCGAATACCTTATAGATTAAAGATCTAGCTCTTTTCTTATTCATTTCAGCTCTTTCATGATCCCCCTCTAGTTCTGCTTTAAGACCTTCAGCCTCAAAAATTGATGCCAATTTTTTGTTGACAGTTTTTGCGACAGTCTTAAGGTCGCAAACTGCATTTACATCCTTCATAATATTGAACCTCCTTCAAAATTGATTTATTTTCCTTCTTATAATCTTTTCACTTCTTGTTCTAATCTATCTAGATCTTTTCTAACTTTGTCTACTTTATCAATCATATCTTGAAGACATTCATCCTCAAATTGATCTTTGATTGATAGAATTTCATCGTCAAGTCTTTGGTCTGCTTCTCTTTTGATTTTTCCTCTCATAATTATACCTCCTTAAATTAATTTATTTTCCTTACATTATATAATATACTACATTTTTCTCAAAACGTCAAGTTTTTTTTAAAACTTTTTTTACTTTTTATTATCTAGATAATCTCGTAAAATATCTCTGATTAGAGTAGATTTAGGTTGAAGAGTTCTTCTCTTCAATTCTTCTAACTCCTCATTCATCTCTTTTGTGATATCTAATGATATCCTGATTGAATTTAAAATTGTACTTTGATTTCTCATGTTTATACCTCCTTAATAATTTAATATACTTCTCTTCTTTTTAAAAAAAAAGATTGGCGGGCATATTATACTGCCCGCCAGTGGGATAAGTTATGAAAAATTTTGTCATTATTGATTATCCCTTTTTAGAATTTCTTCTTCTTGTTCTTTTAAAATTTTCAGCATTTTTTGAACAAGTTGTTCAACAATTCTTTAGAAATTCTTTACATATCTCATTCATAACTCCCCTCCTGTATCTCTTTAGGTTTGATAAAAAAATATTTGTAAAAACCTTGGATGTAAAGTTCATTAAGATCAATTCCTAAGATTTCTGCCTCTGCTTCTCCAGGCCATAGTCCAGTCCATCTTGAAAACAAAGGATCATGTCCTTCACAATCACATTGAAGATGTTGTCCTCCACAAACACTACACCTCTCTACACCACAACCTTCTTTGTGTGCTTGACCTGGTTTTGCATCACAATCATAACAATTTTTTAGTTTTGTTTTCATAACCTCATACCTCCTTATCTTGATAATGACTTTTAATTTCCATAATCTTCCTCCTTAACTTAATTTGTAGTACTTACATACTACCCTTATACTATATAATATAACACATTTTAATTAAAAAACAAGTATTTTTTACTTATATTTTAAGTATTTTTTAATATCTTACATTATACCGTAATTTAGGATTTTAAATATTTTTTAGGAAAGTGTTGTTTTTTTATATTTTGAAAGGAAATTTATATTTTTCTTCTGGGAGATGTTCTGCAACCTTTTTAATTATAGAAGAGATTAGATCAGCATGTTCTTGCGCTCCTGCTATTCTTTCTTTTTCAAATAGATAGAATCCTCTTCTGAATATCAATTCTTCTTTTATGACTATTAATTCCTCTTGTGAAAATTCTAACATTGTTCTATTATCTTTCATATACTTCACTCACTCCTTTCTTTTGTTTAACCTCAAATACCTTATCAGCAATATCAATCATAACCTCATCATGTGTTACCATTATTATCTGAAGATTTAATTTTTCAGAAAGTTGTTTCAATACTTCTCCAGCCAAAGGTCTTAGATTAGAAGAAAGAAATTTAAATGGTTCATCTAATATAATTACATTATCTGTCTTTGACAAACTCCAGGCAGATAAACGCAATGCAAAAGAAACAATATCTGCAACTCCACCCCCTGCTGCTGCCAATGGATCTATCCTTTCTCTATCCTTTACAAGAAATAATTCTGCTTCTGTTTTTCCTCTTTTGATTTGGAAGTCTACTATAAAAGAGTATTTATTTGGAAAACAGATATCCAATGCCATATTGACAATATCTTCAATGTGATATCTAAGTTTCTCCTGTGTTTCTTTTGCTGTTGTTTGGATTAAGACTTGAGCCTTTTCTATATACTCTTTTCTTTTCTCAAGATATTTTAATCTCTCTTTCATATCAGAAAGAGTTTTTTGGATTTGATCTCTAGCTCCTTTTGCTCTTTGTATTTTTTCTTTGATTTGTTCTAGAATCATTTTTGCTCCCTTACATATATATTGATTGTATTTTCATTATAATTCCATAGAACCATCACAACTCTATATGTTATTGATTTAATCAGTAAGTAATCTCCTTCTCTTGGAATATGAGTATTCTTATTTATTATTCCAGTTCTTTCTATTAATTCTCCTTCTTGATCAAAATCATATAATAATATATTATCCACATTCATTATGCACCTCCTGCATCACCTTTTCAATATCTTTCTCATACTTATTTTTTTTATCTTCTAGCAATTCCAATTCTTCTTTTGTATGTTCTATTAATTCTTCAACATCTCCAACACAATCACAATCATATTCTTCTTTCCATTTCTTTTCAATCTGTTCTAATGCTCCTTCATTCTTCGCTTTTTTAGATTTAGCAATTTCTATCTTTTCTTTAAGTTCTTCCAATTCATGTATTTCCATTTCTTCCTCCTTTTAATAATCTACCCATCCTCTTTTGGAGCCTTCGAAGGACTTATGATATGAATGAAATTTCTGGGACTCCCATACCATCAATTTCATGTATATTCTTATAGAGGATGGGTAGAAACTATGTTCTTAACTCTTCTAAAATTTCTAATAAGATATCTTTAATCTCTTTGCTTATATTATCCATCTTGCTTTCTAGATTCTCTGTGAAATCTAGTGTTACATTCTTCTGCCCTTTGATTGTTGATACAAAAGATTCAATTCTATCATTTCTTTCTTTCTCTTTCTTTATGTATTCATCCGTTACCATTTCTTCATCATCAGTCAAAAAGATTGGTTTTACAATCTCTTCTTCCGTATCTACAAAATAGACAACTGGTTTATAATCAATGAAATCTGCTGCTTGTCTTAAAATGCAGCCTGGATTGATAACATGTCTTCCATCTTTCTCAAAATGGAAATGCTTATGATAATCACCTGTAAATATCCATTTTGGTTTTGGATATCTATTGAGTAGTTCTTCGGCAGTTATTCCATCAGCCATCTTTGGTTTAGATTTCTCATCAGGAAAAGTTAATGTATGTAGAAATAGAACATCTCCCTGTTCTGTCACTTCTTTTCCATAGTCATAACCTCTTATTTCTATCTTCTTCTTAAATTCACTTGGTTCATTATATTCTGAAATTTCATGGAATCTCCTTTTCAAAATACCATAACTGGATCGATCTACATTATTATAATCATGATATTGGATATCATGATTTCCTGCCAGAATAGAAATAGGACTACATTCTTCGTTATAAATATCAAATGTATCTAGAAATATATTTACAATTTCAGGAAGCTGTACAGGAGAATGAAATATATCTCCTACTATAAATAATTCATCTGATTTTGTTTTATTAAATATATCTAATATCTCTTTTAATACCTTTTTTTGAGTGCCTAACCAATCTTCATCAAGTCTGCATCTGGGTCTGTTTTTTCTAAGATGTAAATCAGCTGTTATTAATGCTTTCATCTTTTCTCCTTTTTTGTTGGCATCGTTATCTTTTTCATAATCTTATACCTCCTTATTTCTTCTGCTCTTTTCCAATTCGATCTTATCCAATCTTTAATCTCTGGAAGTTTGAAGATTAAAATTATATCCAAAGTTATACCCGCTGCTAGACCTATCCATATATAAATCAGACCTTCTCCTATGGATAATTTTTTACTTATTGCTATAATGATTGCAATAATTGCTCCCCAGCATATAAGAATAAACCAACCTAATCCAAGAAGAATCTTTTTTCCAATCTGATATAGAGATAATCTTATAAATATCAATAATTTTTTCATTCCTATCTCCTACTTCTTACTATTATATATATTTAGAATTGCCTGCTCTTGCTTTTCTGTGACATGCTTATTCTCTTCAATCCATTCTCTGATTCCTGATAAGGTATCTTCTGCAAATTCATATTCATAACCATCATCTAACATCTCATTGATTAATTTTAAATTTTCTTCATAGTTACATGAATCACACATTACTTACTCCTTTCATTTGATTACCGCATAATGGACAGATATCAGGAATTCTTTCATTTAGTTCTTTGATTTTCTCATCCATTATATTTATATTTTCTTTTGTTTCTTTGAAATTTTGTATAGAATTTTCATAATTTTTTATATTTCTGTTTAATTTTTTTATCTTTTCATAGAGTTCTAATAGATTTCTAACGTTATTCTCTGTCTTTAATATCTTATCTGTTGATTTCAATACGTCCTTGCAATTGTTATATTCTTCTATACTGTTTTCTAATATGTTTTTAGATTTACTTTTCTCTTCGATCTCTTTTTTTATATTGAATATCTTATCTACTTTTTCTTCTAATTCGATTATTTTTTTAGAGCCTTCTAGAGACTTATTAATATTATTGTATGTTTGTATGTCAGACTTTAACTCTTCTGTATCATGTTTTTTCTTTTGAATCTTATCATATATTACATCTAATCTTTCAGATAATTCTTCTGCTTTATCTATCCAATTATAAGAATCCAATTTCGGTTCCAATTCTTCAATCTCTTTAGAAGTTCTCTTTATTTCAGAATTTGTTCCATTCTTTTTCTTTTCAACCAGATATAATGCTTTATCAATATCGTCTAATTTGATAATCTTATTAAAAAATCTTGCCACTTCTCCTGCTGTATTCGAGAGTAGAAAATGAGCATCTGTTTGCTTTTGAATATTAACCTCGGAAAGATCGAAGAAATCTTGCACCTGTTCTGGAACATCTGTTCCAATAGCACCAGCGATTGAACTATTTATTATGTAACCATTGAAATCTTTTTTCTTCATACGTGTTAGAACATTATCATCTTTAATTATCGTCGTGAAAGAATCATCAATTAATTTTCCTTTCTCGTTCTTATTCCAATTTGATACAAGAGCATCTCCTGAAGGTCTATTATATATTGTCCAATTCAGTGCTCTTAATATTGCAGATTTTCCAGAATCAGAAGATCCAATTATAGCATTGATACCTGGACTTAGGTTTAGATTAGTTTTCTTATGACTTTGAAAATTCTTAATCTCTATTCTTCGAATCATCTTTCTAAATCCTTTTTTGTTAATTTTAAAGATATTGTTAAACATTTATGACATATATATCTTTTTATATCTTTATCTTTATATTCAATAATATATAATTTTGAAGAAAGATATTTCTTATTACAATAAAAACATTTTATTTTATCGGGTTTATCGGGAATAAAGATAACATCATCAATAATACCTTCACAGAGTTCCTTATCTCCAAAATAAATTTTACATTTTTTCATATAATTCATCTTATTTTTCCTTCATCTTTTCCAGATCCAAAGGTAATCTATCTATTCTAGCTATCATAAATATCTCAGTTCCCTCTTTTGTATTCTCTTCTATCCATTTCTTAGAATGAGAAATTGCGTCTTCAAAGCTTTCAGTTATAAATTCTATCTTTTCTGCCAATTTTGTTCTAGTGATTGGTGGTTCGATATAA
>JABAOH010001541.1_pt1 | contig 29732 bp, 18 predicted proteins | sample 7062181 | NCBI WGS metagenome assembly JABAOH01 (sample SAMN14538630, study PRJNA623070) | marine sediment metagenome | biome: marine biome [ENVO:00000428]; feature: marine pelagic biome [ENVO:01000023]; material: deep marine sediment [ENVO:00002113]; isolation source: pool of 5 deep marine...
AAATCGAAATCAAAACCCATACCTCGGAAAATATCTGAAAAATCTGCACCTCTAAAGATATCTTCATAGCTATAATGTTGATCTATTCCTGCATGACCATATTGATCATACAGCCTTCTTTTTTCATCATCATACAAAACAGCATAGGCTTCTGAAATTTCTTTAAATTTTTCTTCGGCTTCTTTATCAGGATTTTTATCGGGATGATATTTTAAAGCAAGTTTTCTGTAGGCTTTTTTAATTTCTGCCTTTTTTGCATCTTTAGAAATTCCAAGAATTTCATAGTAATCTCTTTTTTTCATAGCTCAAAAGATGGTAAAACAGAAACTAGTATTTCATTTTACCGGGATATATTTTATCCATTACATAATTGAATTCATAAAATAATACAATATATCTCCAAAAATAAATGCAAAAATATAACCAATAAGCAATGGTATCATAAAAGGAATTTTTGGTGTAACCCATATCTCATTTATATTATGTTTTTCAAATTCATCATATTCTTCTGAAACATCGAAATCTTTGGGCATGTATACAAATTTTCTTTTCCCATCAATAAATTGCTCAAGTGGCCACACAAATTTATCTCTTGCATTATTTATATTCATTTTGTAACCTAACAAAGCATACGGAAATTTTAGGTTTCCCTTAATTAAATTAAAAACCAAAAGACTAATTGGAATAAATAAAAATATTATTATTGAATTTGCAAAGATTGACCATGAAAATGGCATAGGAGTTTCTTTCCAAATAGGAAATTGATTAATAATAGGTTCAATAGGAACAAGAATTGCAATAGCCATAAGGGCTTTAGCATCCGCTCCACCAAAAATTAGTCGAAGTTGAAATAATAAATAAACAAGACCAATCATAACAGGAATAAAAATGAGATATATTAAATTTTCAAATCCTATTATTAAATACTGCACCAAAAGTAGAATGGCACCAATTGATCCCATAATAAGCCATAATATGTTTGACGCACGTCTAGTTTTAATATCTGTATATGAAGCATAAACTAATATTAAAATACCAGTAAATAACCTAATTGAATCTAATATAATAGTAGGTTCTACCATAAATATTCTAAATTCATAATAACGTTATTAATTTAATGAAAAAAATTTCATAATAATTAAAAAAAAAGAGAAAAAAAAAGGTAATATTTTTAAATTATTCTTATTGAATCATCATATATAACTGTATCAGCTATTACTACGGTTAATGAATAAGAACCAGCTTCTAAGACACTACCAGATGTAGCGACATCATCTATTGCAAAATAGGGAGCAACAGAGTTATTATAGACATATAGAGACAATCCAACAGGCCAATCTGTACTAAGTCCAGTAAAACCAGAAAGGTCTTGTGCTCTACCATTCACTCTAATACCTACTGTATTTGCAAAAGAATATCCTGCATCTGGCATGTTATTCCCAGCGGTTGTAAGAGTAATTTTTATTTTACCATTTTCTGCTTTTACTGCGACACTTGCATTTTCAGCTTCTGAACTTGGAGATGTTGCTAATCCAGAGACATAAACATATACTGTAGCAGCTATTGCAACTGTTATAGCGACCATAAGAATAACACCAATAACAGCAGATACTGCATCCTCACCTTCTATATATTTTTTATTTGCTTTCATATCCCATTCTCTCCTAGCTTATATATAAGTTTTTAAGCTTTTATATCGTAGATATCATAAATGGTATAAATACTTTTGGTTTTTTAATTTTTTTTTCTATATTATTTTTCTTTTAATTGCAAAGATTTATACCAAATATTGATATCTTTGCCATGTCATTTTTTAAAAATCATATTATATAAACCTAATTGGAAAAATTATCAAAATGATTATTTGTCAAATTGTAAAATTTTTGAATAGAAACATTTATAATATTAATATTTACTTACATATTTGTTATTGAGATGGGATGCCGCAAGAACATATTATTGTAGTGCATCTACTAAATCCCAGGAGATTTGGATAGTATGCATAATTTAGATATAGATAAAAAAACCAAGCAGGATGTTTCTGAATTAGACCTTTTATTAATGATTGAGATGGGATTTTTCAGTGAATTGAAAAAAATAAAAATAAAAATTAATCCAAGACCATCTTCAAATGAACCACATTCAGAAGATAATAAACCAGCAGCATCAAAAGATACATTTGTTGATTTACATCTTAAAATGGTAAAGAAGATAGATGATCTTCTTGAACGACACAAACAAGAGTTTGTTAAAGATAGAATTGCACTTTTAAAACAGAGACACAAATCCTTAAAAGACGTTGTAGATCTTAGAGAATCCACCAATAAGCCTCCAGAAATTTCACATATGGGAACAACTTTTGTTGAACCTGGAGATTTCACAGGAGACTTAGATCAAAGAGAAGAATTTTTTGAAATTGAACATCCATTAGATTTTCCAAAAAATGCTGATATTGAACAAGAACAAGATATTCATAGTGTGATGATGGGTAATCAAGATAAAAAATCTAGTACGTCATTTTGGGGTCTTGGTAAAATCAAATTAAGAAAGAAAGAAAATGTAAAAGATAAACAAACTAATAAACACGTTAAGGGTAAGAGTAAAATCAATAATATTACAAAAACCAAATTGGACCTTGAAAAAACTAAACAAGAAATTGAAGAAAAGAAAAAGGCACTAGAAATTGCAAGAGAAAAAGGAAAACAAAAAGAACTTGAACTAAAAAAAGAAAGTGAGGAAAAAAAGAAACAAGAAAAACTCAAAAAACTCGAATTAAAAAAGAAACACAAATTACAAAAAATTAAAGAAAAAGAAGCACAAAAAGCTGAAAAGGAAAATAAGAAAAAACTTGAAACACAAAAGAAACTAAAAGAAAAAGAAGCAATAAAAGCAGAAAAAGAACTTCAACAAAGAAGAAAAGAAGAAGGAAAAAAGAAACAAGAAAAACTCAAAAAACTTGAAACACAAAAGAAACTAAAAGAAAAAGAAGCAATAAAAGCAGAAAAAGAAAAACATAAAAAGAAAAAAACAGAAGAACAAGAAACAATCCAAGAAGAATTACAAGAACCCGCTGACTTAGGAACATATATTGAAGAAAAAAAAGAAACTATTCAGGAACCAATTTCATGGGATGAAGATGTAGAAAAACTTTTACCTATTCTTGACAGCCTATTTGCCAATCTCCCTGATGATATCGTTGATGAATTTACACAATCTAAAGATTTTAAATTATATGAAAAAGTGATGTTAAAGTATTTAAACAAGTGATTTTAAATGGGATTATTAGAAAAAGTTCAACAAAAAAAAGTATCAAATAAAGGCAAGACAGAATTAAAAAATACCGAGACACTTAAAAATAATCAAATAAGAACTATTGGCTTATTAGAAAAAGCAAAACAAAAAAAACAACCATTAACACAAAAACAAGAAACAACCAAAAAAGAAAAAAAAACCAAATCACAAACCAAAACCTTAGGACTACTAGAAAAAGCAAAACAAAAAAAACAATACATAACAACAGAAAAAATAGAAGGCGGCAAAAAAGATATAATCGAAAAAAAGGAAGGTTTTGGCTGGAAAGGACTTGGAACCCGAAGAATTGTTTTTAATCATCTTATCAATGAATATGTATATGAAGTTTCAGAACCTGTTTTAACAGATTTGGAATTAGAAATAAAAGAAGAGCTCTCCCGTTTATTTAAGATGCTTGCTGATATTAATATTTCTAATATGGATAAACCTGAAAAAGAAAAATATCTTGGTGAAACATTAGAGCAAATAATTAAAGATAATAATATTAAATTTAGTGAACAAAAGAAATCAATAAAAAAAGAAGATTCTAAAATAAAAGGTAAAAAAACTTTTAAAGACATATTTAAATTTAAAAAAAAAGATAAGTTAATAAACATAAAAAAGCCCACACTGACTAAGGTGGAACTAAATGCATTGGAAAAAGAATCGAAAGATAAAATTTTTTATCATCTTTTTCGTGAATATTTAGGTTATGGAAAAATAGACATAATCATGGAAGATACTGGTATAGAGGATATATCCTGTGATGGTCATCATGTTCCTGTTTTTATTTATCATAAAAAATATGATGCAATAGCAACAAATATAAAGTTTGATAATGAAAATGAGCTTAATTCCTTTGTTGTAAGACTTTCGCAGATATGTGGTAAGCAAATTTCTATTTATTCACCAATCGTTGATGGGAAGTTACCTGATGGCTCAAGACTTCAAACAACCCTTGCAAGAACTGTAACTAAAGAATCAACATTTACAATCCGTAAGTTTAAAGAAAATCCTCTCACTCCTGTTGATTTAATAGGTTTTCAATCTCTTTCATTTGATATGGCAGCATATTTCTGGATGGCAATTGAAAGAGGGGCATCGATACTTTTTTGTGGAGGGACTGCTAGCGGAAAAACAACAGCTCTTAATGCCTTGTCACTTTTTATTCCACCTCAGAGTAAAATTGTGTCAATTGAAGATACCAGAGAGGTAAACCTTCCCCATAAAAATTGGATTGCTGGAACTACTAGACAAGGTTTTTCTGTTTCAGATGAAAAAACAGGTAAAGATATTGATATGTTTGATTTAATCCGTGCTGCTCTTCGTCAAAGGCCGAAAGTAATAATTGTTGGAGAGGTGAGAGGTAAAGAGGCATATTCCCTTTTTCAGGCAATGTCAACAGGCCATACTTCATATGCAACTGTTCATGCAAGTGATATTCATACATTAATTCAAAGACTTGAAAATCCTCCAATATCACTACCAAGGGCTTTATTAACATCATTAGATGTAATTGTGTTCCAAAATGTTATTGATATTACTGGTAAAACTGTTAGAAGAATGACCAGTGTTACAGAAATTGTAAAACTTGATCCTGATACAAATCAACTTATTTTCATGGAACCATTCCGTTGGGTTTCAAAAACAGATGATAGATTTGAAAGCAGTGGCTCAAGTAAAATACTTAATACAATACGAATACAAAATGATTGGACAGAAGAACAACTAGAAAAAGAACTTGATAATAGAAAACTAATCTTAAAATGGATGATTCAAAAAGAAATAAGAGATTATAAGGATGTAGGTCAAATAGTCTCAAATTATATTAAAAATCCTGATGAATTGTTAAAAAAAGCAAGGGAGGAAGTTAAGAATTGAAGTCTACGAAATACACAAGATTTTGTAGAAAGCTCTTTGCAACAACTTTTGAAAAATTTAATATTAGTAAAACAAGTAAAAATAATTTACTAGAGCAAGCAGATTTTGCAATGGTTTACCAAGAATATTATTCAATGATTTTAATGAATATAATTATAGGTTTTGTAGTATCATTTATCTCAACTATAATTTTATTTCTAATTATACCTCATCAAATAACAGCTTTATTGATCTTATGCTCTTCTTCTTTAGTAACAGTAGGAACAGGTCTTTATTATACAAGCCTTCCAGGATCAAAAGCAAAAGCAAGAGGTAAAAAAATTGATAGAAATTTGCCATATGCTGCAAATTTTATTAATACTATGTCTGTTGCTGGAATCTCACCCGCAGAAATTTTTGAGGCTCTTTCAAATGTAGAGTTATATGGAGAGATTCAAAAAGAAGCGCAAAAAATTACGACTGAAATAACTATGATGGGATTAGATACAATTTCTGCATTAAAAAATGCAATTAGAATCTCACCATCAGAAAAATTTAAGGAGTTTATCCAAGGAATACTTGCCACAATTCAATCTGGAAGCAAACTTGAAATATATTTTGAAAGATGCGTCGAAAAATATATGACAAGAGATCTTGTTGAAAGAAAGAAAAATCTTGAATCTCTTGCAATTATGGCTGAATCTTTTGTTGTAACTGTTATTGCCTTTCCACTATTTTTAGTAATAATTATATCTATTATGGGGCTAACCAGTAGTGGAGGAATAGATTATACATTATTATTATTAATAGCGTTTATGATTTTGCCCTTGGCGTATTTTGGATTTTATGTAATGATGAGTTCTGGAATGGGAGAATCAGTATGAAAAATCCAATCCGGATTAAAAAATACAATGTAAAACATATTTATGGTAAAGATAAAAACATCTTAATTCTTTTAGGAATTTCACTTAACATTTCATTTATATTATTTTTTATAGGATTCTTAGGTTTAATAGGTCTAACCGAATTATTTGGTGAAACGATAACTGGTATAGATTTTATTGTTTTTGGATTACTATGTTCTATAGGTCCTATTGGATTTTATAACCATATTAAAGCAAAAAAGAAACATGAAATTGAAGAACATTTACCTGATTTTTTAAGAGAAATTAGTAGTTCAGCATCTTCTGGAATGACTATTTTTGATGCAATTATATCAGCATCAACTGGCGATCATGGTAAACTAACTCCAGAATTACAGAAAATGTCTGCTCAATTATCCTGGGGAATTTCAGTAGAAGACGCACTTACGAATTTTGCTAATCGTATCAATACTCCTTCTGTTAAGCGAATGGTTGTAACTATAAATAAAGCTCTTGAAATAGGAGGTAATACATCTGCAGTTTTTGAAGCAGCTGCAAAAGAAATTGATCAAATAAAACAGGTTGAACAGCAAAGAAAAGCAGAAATGTCTCTTTATAGTATTGTAATATTTATTAGTTATTTTGTATTTTTAGCTGTAGTTATTATAATTAATACAACAATTTTTCAAGCTTTTATAGATTTGCAAGGAAAACTTGCTCCTGAGGCTGCAGCAGCAGGTCTTGTGCCTGTTTCAAGAATTGATCCTTATAGCTTAAAAAACACATTTTTTGCTTTTATTTTAGTTCAAAGTATAGGTGGTGGTCTTCTCGGTGGATTTATGATGGATGGTAAACTTTCATCAGGTGTTAGGTTTGGATTTGTTTTAGTTTTAATCTCATTTTTCGTCTTTAAATTTCTATTTTAAGTTGAAATAATGTCAATTTGAAATATTAACACAAAAAGTTCAAATACTAATATTTTCAGAGGTTTTAACGTGGATTGGAGAGATGATAAAAAACATAACGTTAACGCATGATTATGCAGTATCAGAAGTAGTTGGAGGTATAATTTTAGTTATTATTGCAGTTCTTTCATTTGTTGTTATTAATTTATATGCTTTTCCAGATTTAGATTCACCTGATAGTAAAATTGATGTAATTGGTTATGTAAACGATAACGGAGTTGTAGTGTTTGAACATGTAGGAGGAAAAAGTATTATATCCTATAAAGTTGAAGCGTATCAAATTAATGGGACATTTATTGATTCAAAAGAGTATAGAAGTTTAGAAACACCTTGGTCAATTGGGAAATGTATATATCCACTTAAAGACATTAATTGTCCACTGTTACATAATGAATCTGATAAAGTTAAAATTGTTCTCTTCACCTATAATGAAGATGGAGAAGAACAAGAAATTTTTAGGGGAATTTTGGAGGGACATTATGTTGAGCCTCCAGGAGATATACCTATCCTTATAACTAGTCTAAAGACTAATACTCCAGATGAAGATATAATATGTTTCAGTTATCCTATAATACCAGACATTAATGCAACAACATATATCTACAAATGGTTAGTAAATGGAAATCCATTTGCACAACTAATTATGCCTTTTAATACAGCAGATAACTCTACAACAAAAGATTATTCTGGATATGGAAATCATGCAAATGTAATTGGTCCTAACTGGATAAGCCAAGGCAAAGTAGGAGGTGCATATTATTTCGATGGAAGTAGTGAATATATAACCCTTAGTCTACCAAGTGTTTTTTATGACATCCCCAATAACGATTTTACAATTTGTTTATGGTCAAAAAGTGATAATGCCAGTGTTGATAACTCAATTGCATTAATGGCAAGTGAAAACACTCAAAATTTTGTAAAAATGTTTCAATTTGGTGGAGAAATACATTTTGGGGTTAGTTCAGAAGGAACTAAAAGGGCTGTAAGATCTGAAAATCTATCAAGCAATACTTGGTATCATATTGCCGCAGTTTGGTCTGCAAGTGAAAAAAAACTGCTTGTTTATATTGATGGTATAGAACATTCTGAGACTGGATATAGACAATTTGCTCTTGGATCAGGAGCAGGTCTATTAGAACTTGGGCATGGTACAGCAAGTAGTAAATTTTGGAAAGGATATATGGATGAACTAGAAATCTATGATAGAGTTCTAACTAAAGAACAAATCTATCAAATTTACTTGTCCACAAAAAATGGTTCATATGATAGAAGAACAATCATTTCCTCACTTATTACTATTGGTGATCGTTGGCAATGTATTGTGATTCCTAATGATGGAGATAAGGACGGAATTCTAGTTGAATCAAATGTTCTTAAAATTTCTAATTATGGTGGAGGTGAATAAACAATAATGCGTTTAATTAAAAATTGTATAATTATAGGTTTTATTTTGATACTAACATTTTTTATTTTCATGGTTTTCAATGCTGATATGGTTCGTGCTGAATCATATAATGGACAGGATCTTGCAATTGCTATTCTTCAAAATGAAACATCATTAATAAATACAACATATATAGATTCAGATCAATCAGGTAATAGACAGGCAATTGTTCTATCTTCTCTAGGTATTATGCAACCAACAGACGGACCAACTTTTGTTTTATTTAGTACAGGAATTGCTGGATCTGATCCCGTTACAACAGATGAAGAAAATCCGGGGGATGAAAGAGGAACATGCTTTAGAAACAAATATGGTCATCCAAGAGACGAGGTAATTTTAACAATGACTTTACAGGTTCCTCTTTATATGCATTATATATATTATGATGTTCAATTCTTTAGTACCGAATATCCTGAATATATAGGAACAGAATATAATGATAGATTAAAAGTTACTGTCGATTCTCCCTCAAAAGGGATTTCTGAATTTATATTTGATGTAAATAATGGTTATTTTGTATTAGATTCCCATGATATTTCAGGAACTGGTTTTGATGTATTTGCACAGAGTGGAGATCCCACAAAAGTTGACTTAGTGGATAAAACACCAAGGACTCCAGGAGCTGATGCAGGTGCATCTGATTTAATACCAATTGGTGGAGCAATTCACCCTGTATCCCCTACTGAGGTAATTACTGTTACAATTTCATTAAAAGATAATGGAGATAATTTATTTGATAGTGGAGCATTTATTGACAATTTAAGATTTTCTGGTTACGCTAGAACAGAAATTGTTGCTAGAAAAACTGTACAGGATTTAAACAGTGGTGAAACTGAATGTAACGATACATTGAGGTATAGAATATCCATTACTAATACAGGATCAGCAGAACAAAAGGATAACCCTGGAAATGAATTCGAAGATTATATTCCTGAAAATGTTACTTATGTTAATGGCTCTGCATATTCAGAACATGGTACAATAATTTATGATTCTAATGAAAATAAAATAACGTGGAATGGTAATGTATCAGGGGAAACTAGTCGAATATTAGAATTCAAAGTAAAGATAAATGAAGGTTTACCAAACGGCGTGATAATTTCTAACCAAGGTACAGTTTATTGGGATAGTACTGAAAATGGAACAAATGATGCAATTGAACTTACTGATGATAGTTATATCGATGACGGAATTGATCAAGATGGTGATGGAGCAACTGATGATGATGACCCAACAATTGTAACAGTTTATGCTTTTGATCATCCATTATCTGTAACTGAAGATTTCTCAGATGATGTTCCTAATGAAAAGGCAATCCAATATTATCTTAGTCGTAAATGGTTTGAAACATTTGATTATTCTGTCGGTTGTTTTGAAGTTGTTCCAATTTATCATTATTCATCCTCTCAAGCCTTTAAAACAAAGATAAGGCAATCTGATAGTCCCCAATATTGGATTTACTCACTTTCAGAGCTAGATAATGCTAGTATGAATTGGTGGGAAATTTGGTTTGCATGTGGAGATGCATGTGAAGATTATGATTTATATCTTAATTTTAAAAATATTTATGATCAAGATATAGCTAAAATAAAATTCCAATATGTAAATGTTAGCCAAAAACCATTAAATTATTTGTTAGAGATTTATTATTGGGATCCATCAACTGGATGGAATAAACTTAGTACTGATCTTAGTGGTGGATATTTAAGAAATAATTGGTATAAATTAAGAATTGAAAAAAATGGTGTGTCATTTATTTATTATAATCTTACCAGAAATAGAGCAGGCATTGTTGATTCTTCAATAGGTGAACAGCTTAGTGCACCATTTGAAGATTTCTATAGAATCGAATGGATGTCAACAAAAGAACCAGAAATATGTCCAATGTTTTTCTGGGATGAACATTCAATTGGCTTAAGTTATTAAATTAAAAAATAAAAAAAAAATGAATAGGTGGTGAAAATAATATGGCAAGGGTATTTGATAAAAATATGTTTATAATGCTTCTTTCAATTATGATTGGTGCAATAATAATAACTTATTTTGTCGCAGATATTGTAAGTCGAACTAAATGGGAAGTAAAAGAGGAAGGCTATAAAATAGAAATAAAAGATATAAAAGGAAAAAGTGAAAACTTTACAAGCCTTTTTCTAAAATCTAATGTTTTGTTAGATCAGGCAAGAGAAGAACGAGCATTTGGTAACTACCATTTTGATTTAGGATTTTTATGGTATAATAGTGCTCTTTCAGAAAGAAATAGCTCCATAATGGAAGTTTATAAATTTAGAGGAATTGAGAATTGCACATTTGCTATGCCGTTTTATATTGCCTCAAATGAAAAGTTTTTAGAGGCAAAAAATTACTTCAATAAAACCAAGAAATATACCTATATTAATAAATATATTACAATGTTGGATCTATATGTAAATCTAACATCTTCGGGTTCAAATTTAACAAATCTCAGATATAATGCTTGTAAATATCTTGTTAGTTTAACAGAAAATTTAACTTTTAATTTCGAAACAAATAAGGTAGTTTATCTTGAAAATGTTACAGAGATTCTCTTATTATTCAATGTTAATATGATGGCTTATAATAATGAAATTAGTAATTATCAAGAAATTCAGGATGAAATAGATGAATATGAATTCTTTGATGAAAATAGAGAAATCTCTTAAATTAAATATTTTTAGGAAAAAATTAAAGAAAGGATTATATTTACACTTCTTAGAAAATCTTATAGTCTGCCCTGGTAGTGTAGTGGTCTATCATCCGAGCCTGTCGAGCTCGGGACTCGGATTCAAATTCCGGCCGGGGCGTTCAATTTTTAAAAAACTTTGATTTAAAAAGATTATAAACATGTTATTTTATTATCTAAATGTGGTGAAGAGAATGAAATATCTTTCGATAATAGCAGTATTTTCTTTTTTTATTTTTAGTTTTTTAATAATTCCTTCTTCAAATGTTAGTGCTTCTGATACTATAACTGTTGGTTTGAGTGGACCACCCACATATGATTTCAATAATATTAATGATGCAATTTCCTCTGCAAATGAAAGTGATATAATTCAAGTTTATCCTGGAACTTATATAGAAAATATTGTTATTAATAAAGATTTAGACCTAACAGGAGTTGATGGTAGCAGTTCAACTATAATTTACAGTGCTAGCAGTAATCAAAATACCATTGAGATAAACAGTGACGAAGTCACAATTACTGGTTTTACAATCAAAAATAGAGGTGGGAGTTTTGCATGTTTAAAATTGAATTCTGTTTCTAACTGTTTGATTAAAAGTAATATAATTCAAAATGGAGGAAACGGAGTGTATCTAGTAGGATCAAATATTAATACTATTGAAGAAAATACAGTTAAAAATAATAATGTTGGAATATATCTATCAAACTCAGATAATAACATTATCTTAAGTAATAATATTTTATATAACAATGCCAATGGAGTATTTATCGCTTCAACATCCACAGGAAATACACTTTATTTAAATGATTTTTCAGATAATGCTGATAGTAATGCTAGAGATTTTGGTTCTAATAACTGGGATTACAGCTCTCAAGGTAATTATTGGGATGATTACAATGATTATGATATTAATGGTGACGGTATTGGGGATAATCCATATATTATTAATGGAGAAGTAGGAAATCAAGATAATTATCCCCTAGGCGATTTCTTAAGTCCCAATCAAATTCCTATCGCGTATATTGATTCGATTACTCCTAATCCTGCAATTCAAGGTCAAACAATTTCTTTTAATGGACATGGATCGGATGATGGAAGTATCATTGCATGGGAATGGAGATCAAATGGTATTTTAATTGGCACATCTGAAGATTTTGAAAAATCTGACTTATCAGCTGGTTCCTATAGTATCGGCTTTAGAGTTCAGGATAACGAAGAAGAATGGTCAGATTTTGTTTTTAAAACACTTATAGTAAACCCAGAAAGTAATACCCCACCATCTGCATATATTTCAGAGCCACAGAAATCGACCTATATTTATGGAGAAACAGTACATTTTATTGGATCTGGAAACGATATAGATGGTGATTCTATAACAGGATATTTATGGCGTTCAGTTCCGGCACAAATTTCAAGCAATGATCAATCATTTTTACTATCTAATATCCCTGTTGGAGAATATGCTATATATTTTAAGGTAAGGGATTCAAAAGGTGATTGGTCCCAGGAAACAACAAAATCAATTACAATAATATCTGATCCCACTATCCCAAATAACGCTCCAGTTGCAGATGCTGGAGGACCATATATTGGAACTGTAAATAAAACAATTACTTTTGACGGGTCAAGCAGCTATGATCCAGACACAGATGATACCTTAACCTTCAGTTGGAATTTCGGAGATGGAACAACTGGAGAGGGTGTATCTCCAGACCATATGTTTACATCCGAAGGAAATTACACTGTAGTTCTCACTGTAATTGATAACCATGGAGAACCATCAACTAGTACTGCTAATTTAGAAGTAAAGTCTAATGAAATTACTGAAAAAAATAGTCAAGATAAAGATGGTATTACTGGTTTTGAAATTATTTTTGTTTTTATAGCAATATCAATTATATTTATTATTAAAAAATATAGAAAATAAAGGTTATTTGTATCAAATTATTCAATATAAATTGATTTTTTAGGGTATCCACCAATTTTAAGAGTAGGATCACCTAAAAGTGCCCACTGTTCTACAGTTTTTCTATCAAGTAAATCATCATTTGGAGTGAATGTATTTATATAACCATTTAATGTAGCGGTGTGAACCATACCAAGAGTACAATTATCAAAGTCATATAGCTGTGAATAATAATAAAAGAAATGAGTACTAATCCACCCATCAAGATCCTCAACGCTAGAATATCCACCAGATCCCCAACCAAGACCAGTATTACCTATTGTTGCAATAGTTCCACCGAATATTTGTCTAATAAGATTCCAACTCCAGCATCTTTTAACATATTCCAATTTTGGAGCACAATTTTCACCAAGAACCCAATCAAAATAATCTGGTCCTAATTCTAATATACCGTATATCATAAAGGGAAAACCTACATTAAACTGACTGTTGTGACAGCCACCTACAACACAAACTGGAAGCTTTCCCCTATTGAATAAAAAGAACATATCCCTTAACCAAAGTGCATCAATCCATTTATAAGGCTCTTGTGTTGGATGAGTGGACCATACAACAGGGCTACCATGACCGGCACAAAATAAAAATCCTGCACCTTTTCTTATAGCTGGAATCAAACTATTGGCTGTAAGTCTACCATTTGATACCCAATACCGGTCAATATCAAAACCAATAGGTTCCATAAAACTTGCAGCGAGATCATTTTCATTTTCACCCTCATTAACTCCATCGCCATAAGGGGTAGTATCACCTCCTGCAACAATCATTCTGTTAAACCATGAACTACCAATAGAACGTTTTTCATATTTGATTATCTTTTTAACAACTATTTTAACCTCACGTCTGTTTAAACAAGCCAAGCGGCCTATATAAACATCAGGGTACAAGTCAAGAATATCCTTTTTATCTAATTCATACCACCACTGTCTTTCTGGATCCCAAATAAAAGACCATTCTGCAAAAATATTGTTACCATTAGAATCCCAATCCTCAAATTCACGATTATAAGTTGTGGAATTTATACGGTAAATATCAGAGTAATAAAGATCAGTAACATATGTATCATTCCAGAGGTCTCTGTCATTTAAATTGGAATATCTTACAGGAATATGAAATCTAAATCTGTTATTAAATCTACCACCTACTAATAACACGTATTTGGTGTCCCAGTTATCAACAGCTCTTTTAATAAATTTCTTAATTTTTTCAGGTTTATCCCTACCAGAGTAAGTTAAATAGATAGCTTCAGTTGTTTTAATTTTTGTGGAAATACCCATTTTTTCTTTATGCCACTTTAAAGGTAAAAGTTTGAAATAAAATCTAAGAGGTGCAATTATTACCAAATCATATTTTTTCTCGGATGGAATTGGAACTTCAGACTCTTCATAAGTAATTTTAATTGAAATATCCTCAAGAGTATGAATAGTATCATCGTTTGGAATATATCTTACAGGGTAACATACTAAATTAAATATAATAACACGTTCATTTTTATCAAGGCCACATCCAAATCTATAATTATACCAGCTTTTTGGATAAAGATCAGAACTTGAATAAATGGTTTTTTCCTCAATTGTATTTTCATCTTCATCAACATTAAATGGTTTTTTTAAAGAATAAAGAGGATAGGCCTTAGGTGTTGGTTCAATCTTACCAGATATTTTCTCGATATTTACATTACCAGTTTTAATATCAACACTTTTTATTTTAGTTCCAAAGGGAAAATAAATTGTTTTTGATAAAGCAGGTAATAAAGGTTTTCCAGGAACTCTTATATATGTATTTGTCTCTTTCATGCTTATGGAAATAAAATCATCTTTTGATTCAATATTTGTTTGTGAAAAAGAAATTTTTTCTTCTTTACATTTGATATTAAGATCTTCTTTGTTTTCTTCAGAGTTTATAGCAGTTACATTAATACCTGTAAATATTAGTAATCCAGCTATTATTACGGGAAGAATTTTTATTTTATTAATTTGAAGCCCCCCAATTAGTTTTAAATATATTAAATAATTATAATTTAATAATATTTAAACTTTTATGAACAATTACTATCAAATACTTTATATTTTTATATTAATTAAAAAAGTGAAGGGGGAAACGTTATATTTTTACAAAGAGCACCCATGAAATGAGATTATATGCTACTTCATCCCCATTATAATAGGACGTTGCCATTAATCTATAAAGACCTGTTGGAATATCAAAGTTTGCAGATATACCATCTGAAAAGTCGTTATCCCAGATGCTTATTTGTTTTCCAGTGAGAAGCTTTGTAGCAACAAACTTTACACTATCTGCATTTTTCAGATTATTCATTGATAGGGAAAGTTTATTATCAAAAGCGATTCCTAATTTTAATGCATTAAACAATAGTTTGTAATTGTAAATCATGACTTTAGTTGCAGAATCATCCCAATTTGAAATTGTTATAAAATTTGAACGTATATCTTTTTGTCCTGATATATCAAAAGCTCTAACCCTAATTTGCACACTTAATCCCAATGTATGAGGTGGATTTGTTGCCCGTATACGCGGAATAGGTTGTTCATCACATATCCATACATAGGGAGGTTGTTCATCGACATAGGGTAAACCTGGTCTCTGATCAAATGGTTCAATATCGAAATCTACCCATTTAATACCAGCATTATCAGTTACCTCTGCAGTAACCTCAAAAGGAACTGAAACTTCTGCATCCTCTGTTGGTGTAACATCTGTAATATCAGGTTTTTTACAGTCAATATAAATAGTTCTAAAGTTGTTTTGTTTGTTTTTATCCTCAACATTTCCAGTGTTGTCTTCAGACCAAAAGTTTACCTCCCAATCACCATACCAATCTGGCTCATAGGCACAAAGAAAAATTCCGCTAGCTTCATCATAAATTTGAGTTTGACCATTATCAACAGTATAATAGGTAAATTTTATGCCGCTACCAGTATCCTCAGGATAATCTATTGCTTTAAGCCAAATGGTTACACATTCTGTTGTATACCATGGATCCCAACCCTGAACTCCATCGACATATTCAACTCGGGTTACGGGTGGGTCCTGATCGATTCCTTCATATAAAATACGCCACCAATCAATTGTTGGTGAATAGGATGGTTTATCCCGAGTAAAATGAGCCCTTAAACGTAGTATGGGATATTGATTTGGATCTAGGATTGAAAGATCTTCCCCATCGCTTGCATTTTCAATAAGAATGTTTGTTGCTGTTGCATCTAGAATGTCAAAAGTGATAGTACCAGCATAACCAACCTCAAACATATGCCAATTATTCAAGTTTGAGGGTTCAATTTCTTTGGATGTTATTTGTGCTTCAAGAATTATTTCTTTTTCTTGGCCCCAGGTAATTGATATATCAGAACCATCAGGAATATTAAGGTTCCAAATATTTCCAAAGGCATCAGGATAATAATCATCAAAGATTTGTGGTTTTTCAATTCGGAGGTCTTCCCATGTTACAAATATCTTTGAGCCATCAGTTGCCATACTAGCCCAGTCAGCATGAGCTGCAGGTCCTGCAGATAGTTTTATATCATCACCTAATAAATCACCTTCATATGTAACTAATCTTCCATAGATTTTGTAATTATTATCATAAGACACAAAAAAGGAATCAGTTAAATAAGGAACAATCTCGGTTCTAACATATTCACCACTTTTTATTAAAAACTGATTTACCTTTATATTTCCAGATTCATCATAAATTTTTCCCCATATATCACCCCACCAGTCATTATCAGAAATATCGCCATCGTTCCAAGTTACCAAATATCTTTCACTATCTTCGTCAAACTCAACACATGGAAAATTATAGTCAATATCATCATTAGGATAATTATCTGGAGCTGCAACAGTAAACTGTGAAATTGCATTAAGACTATCATCAAAGATACCGCCCATTATTTTAAAAGGACCATTCGCAGGGCCAACACCTTCTTCCCAAACAACAAATATCTGTGAATTTATTGGATCATAAGCAGCCCATGGTTCACACTGAGAAAGAGAGTCACCACAAATAATCTTTTCTGATATAACATTTAAATTTTCATCGCAAACTGTTCCCCAGATATCATATTCAGATGTTCCCGAGCGAGCATCTTCCCATATAACAATAAAATGGTTATTTTCTGAATCATAAACAACAACTGGATCTGCTTGACAATTGGATGCTTCACATATTTTTACCAAAGAGCCAAGATCAAAGCTTGATCCGCTTTTTTGAACTGTTCTTGCATAAATATCCATTGTAGTTATAGGTTGTGGACTGTATGGGCTATTAGTAGGCGCCCAGTGTTCCCATGCAACAGCAAATTTACTTCCACCGTTATTGGCAATAGATGGGTCCTCATTTCGGAAATATGTATAACTATTTTTATCTGAATAAATAAGTTTATCATGAACGGTTTCTGTTCCATCTGGAGAAAACATTGAAGCCCTTATTTCCTGTTTATAACCTTTATTATAAGGAAATCCATAATAAGCTTCACCTTCCTCCCAAGCAACTAAGAACTGATTATTAGTATAAGAGATATCAGGATCCCATACACCTTCCCAATTTGGATCACATGCTGATAACATCTCGTCATTAGCCCATTTTTCTTCCCAATCATCAAATACTTCCCCAAAGTCACTTTCACTATTTGCATCTGGATTGCTATAAAACAGATACATTTTACTAGAACCAGATGGGAGATTTGGAATTTTAACCCAAACACTCGCCTCAGTTGAGTCATAAGATTCTATCCAATAATCTAAGAAATTTGTTGGAGTGTTTTCATGTTTAAACCTTATATCATCATAATCAGGTTGCATATCTGAATCATATTCAACTATGAAATTTAATGCAAAATCAGTTAATGCACCACCTGAATTAGTAACACTAATTGGTTTCAACTTTTCCCAAGAGGGATCTGTCCATACAGAATATGTATTTTTCATTTTAGCTACCCCTCCTTCTACCACATATCCCCAGGATTTGGTTATATCGATTTTTTGTTCATTATTAAAATCATCTTTCCATACATAATAATTATCACCTAATAATTCAAATGGAGGTGTATAAAAATCCTTGATTTTAGTAGTATTACTAATAAATGCAGAATTTGCAGATGTTGTCAAAAATATAACAAATATAGCAATTACCACTAGCCTTACAAAATCTTTATTTAAATTTTGTTTTTTCAATTTTTTCACCTCCATATCAAATACTTCCTCCTTTATTATTCATCAACATTATAATACCAATCTCCTTGCCATAATAGATGAAGGTAGAAATCACCTGAAATATGTGTATACCACCAAATTTTTAGCCATGGAAAATAATTGACCCAATACCATTCCATCCAGACAATTATTCCGACGTCATATCCACCAACTTCAACTCCATATTGCGGCTCATCATAACCAGATGGTGTATATTTGAAGGTTATACCAATCCAATCAAAATTAGGTTCGTTTGTATCCTCATTTATTTTAAAATAGCCACGTTCTCCTGTTTCCTCACCTCGAATCCAATTCCATTTAATATCAAAATGAAAATCTTGACTAATTATTACACCGCCACCTAAATCGTATGTTGGATTATCAGGGAAAAGATCATCGACTATTATTTCAATAGGTTCGTCTTGATTTAAATCAAAGGATACCGCACCAGATTCGCCAATTGCCCAATCCATATCAAAATTTAAATATTCACCTTCATAAGTTGCTTCGAGTTTAAAGTTTTTGAGTAAGGATAAGGCACCGCTAAACGCTAATTCTTCCACTTGTATTGGTTCTTCATTAAGATCGAGGTTCCAGTCTACTAGTAAATTATCTGCATCAACATTGTCAGCACTAATTTTAAGTTGATCACCAGTAGAGGTATCTGTAACTTTTAGGTTATCAGCGACCATATTACTTGATGTATCAAAGAAAAAGTATCCATCTTCAGCTAAATGGAATTTTAAATCAAGGTGTCCATTTCTAAGTTCAAAATGATTTTTTAGATTAAATGTTCCTAGGTCAATATTTACATCAAGAGGATCTGGACCACCTGAAGTAGATCTTACAGCATACGCATATCCTTTGAGTTTGTTCCATTCAAGTTTACCTCTGCCTTCAGTATTTGATGGAATTTCTGTAATACTAATAATTGGTTCTATTTCACCTGGAAGGTGTCCACTTATCTCCTGGATATTTCCACTTGCAGTTCTGTAACCTCTTGCAAAAACGTAATTATTAATGTTTGAAAAGTCATCAAGATCAATATATAATTCTGCTTCTGCACCAATTCTCTGAGTAGCGGGTAGGCCATATGGAACATTTATAAACAGTACATCTGGATCTGCTGGATCTGCTTTTCTATAAAAAGTTTTTATGCTGTTTAATGAGCTACTCATAGTCAGATCAACATAACCTTTACCTCTAAGCGTTGTCATAGAACCATTTTTTATGTATAACTCTGTTTTGGCACTTAGAGCTTGAGATTTTGGAATACCTGAAACCTTGACAAACTCAACTTTTGGTTCATTAGCGCTTAATTCAGGATAATATAGTATTGCATCATCCATATCACTATTCATATCCAGTTTCAAGCTGCCTGTTCCTTTAACATCAAGTAATTGACCTTGTTGAAATTGAAAGCTGAGATCAGTATCAAACTCACAACTGATATCTGTAGGTAAACCTTTCAATTTTAATTTTGAAGAAAAACTTGGTGAAGTTAAAAGAATATTTACAGAGTGTTTTTTGTTTGCTTTATAGTCAAAACCTAACCACTTAATATCAAAACTCATCCAATTTCCAGATTGCGCGATCGGATGTGAATTATCAAAAATTAAAGATAATTCTACATCATTTATTCCAAAACCATTTGAAGTAAAAGTTAAACGTGGTTCTTGGCTATTTGCACTATCTTGGTTAAAATAGTAATAAATATAACCACTAATTGGAATAAATTGAGTTCTGATGTATATTGCTGGATCAAATATAATTTCAAAAGCTATCTGCTTCTCAGGATTTTGTTGTCCTTGACGGTATGATTCAAAACCAAATTTTAGACTGAGTGGATCCTGTGAACGTACCTGAGATAACTCATGTTCAAAAATAATTGGTTTAAAGATATTTTCTTTTGCGACTTGAAATCCTTTTTCAAAATCAATGGGTATCTTTTCACCTAAAGGTGAACATACTCCCAGGCCTATGGCTAACCAATCATAATCCGCTGCATTTGTGTTATAGGTAGGATTATCTATCTTTTCAGAATTTTTTTCTGAAAACCTATTATATATCAAATTTCTAAGTGTTTTAAATAAGAAAAAATCAACATTTGTAAAAAATGGTTTTAATTTTTCAAAGAATCTATTTAAAATGTTACTAAATTTATTAGCAAATATAGATCTGTCATGACTTCTACCTCTTCCAATTATAAGGCCATAATTAAGTTTTAATTCCGAATAAACTTCAAGTTTTGCATATCTGTCACTTATCTCAGCAGTATCTACATCAAGTAAAGTCCTAATAGACTTAACATTAGTAAGTCCTTCTTTAAAATTTGTTATTTGAGAGGCTATTATTCCAAGACGGACCTCTAAATCATCCTCACCATCTTCATTTGTATCAAAGTAACGATCTACTGTATGCCAGCGATGTTCAAGAAATCGATCTCTAAAATCTTTTGGATTAATGTTAATTTCTTCATAAAAATGTTTTTCAAGGCCACCTTGTTCTTGATATACTACATGTATAATCCAATCGATAAAATCACCAATTGGACGCGAACCTTTCTGCCAGGGGTATTCAATTTTTTTTACCGTTCTTCTAGGTACATAAGAATTAATGGTTTCATATTCTTCTGAATTTAAATATTTTACAACTTCATTTTTGATATTTTTTAAAACTTTAGCATTTACTTCATATGATTCTGTTGGTTTATTTATAGGATAAATCTTATCTTCTGAACAAGTTTTAATATCTCCTTTTACAGAGACAGCATCAACTGATATGCTAACAAAGATCACACTAATTACGACCAATAAGACTAATCCTTTTTTCATTTAAAATTCACCTCTTCCTTTATGAATAATGCCTTTAAATCACCCTTTTAATTTACAATATATATTTGTTAATTATACTATATACTTTTTACGGTGATAGATAATATTTATAATATAACTATAATAATGGACTTTTTTAATATTTTTTATTGAAAATTTGTGCAAAGTAGGAAAATTTATAAAATTAAAACTTATTATGAACAATATAATGTCAAAAGTTGATTTGAAAGATAGAAAAATTCTATACCAGCTTGATTATGATTCAAGGCAATCTATATCAAAAATTGGGAAAAAGGTTGGTTTACATAAAAATGTAGTACTTTATAGAATTAAAAGGTTAGAAAAGCTAGGTATAATCAGTTTTTATTATACAGTAATTGACTCATTTAAATTAGGATATAGTAGCTTTAGAGTTTATTTGGTTTTACAAAATATTACTCCCACAATTAGATCTGAAATAGTTAATTATTTTGTAACAAATAAATATACATGGTGGGTTGGAACCTTTGAAGGTAGCTATGATTTAGCAATTGTAATGTGGGTTAAAGATATACATGACTTTCATAATTTCTGGGAAGAAACTTTAAAAAAATATAGACAATATTTCAAGGATCAGATATTTTGTAACTATGTTCAATTGCATCTATTTAGACATTCTTTTATTGTAGATAGATATGAGAATCAAGATAGAGAGATCCATGAAATCACAGGTGGTGGAAGAGAAGTAAAAACTGATGATTTAGATTTCCAAATATTAGAGATACTGGCAAAAGATGCAAGAATCCCGACAGTGGAAATAGCAAAAAAAATTAATTCAACTGCTGATACAGTAAAAAATAGGATTAAAAGACTAATTAAATTAGATGTAATACAAGGGTTTAGAGTTAATATCGACTATAGTAAACTAGGATACCAGTTTTATAAAGTCAATATCAATTTAAATAACTATAATGACAGAGGACGGATCATTCGCTTTATAAGACTAGATCCTCACTTGATAATGATAGATAAATCGATAGGTTATTATGATTTAGAACTTGATTTTTGGGTAAAAAATCTTAATGAATTTCATCAAATTATGGATAAATTAACAATTGAATTTCCAGATTCAATAAAAAATTTTAGTTATGTTCATGATCCTCAACTTCATAAAATGAGATATATTCCTGAAGAATAACACCTGACATCTACTTATCATTGTCTTTATTGTTTTAAACATAAATCTTACACAAAAATTCATAATTAAATACCAATAAATTGTATAAAAATGTATTAATTTTTCCTATGCACAATATTTATAAGTTATAAGGAATATATTATTTAGTTTGATTTGTGAGATTTGGGGGAATAACATGAAAAACCTATCAAAAAAATTCATAATATTAGGAGTAGTTGGTATATTAATTTTTACCAGCCTTCCCTTTTGTATTAATGCAAGTCTTACAATATCAAAAAATGAAAATCAAAAAAATTATCAAAAGAATTTTTCATCAAATGATAACTACGAATATGTTATCATCACTAACGAATATTTGAAAAATAGTGATTTTCAACGTCTAATTCAACATAAATCACAATATCTAAACTCTACGATTGTTACAATTGAGGATATTTTGAATAATCCAGATTTTAAAGTAAATGGAAAATATGGAGATGCAACAAATGCATCAAATGGAAACCATTGGATTTCCGATGGTAAGGAAGTTTCAACTAATTTTAGTAGGTTTAATGATACTCCAACAAGCATACGTAATTTTCTTAGATTTGCTTATGATGAATGGGAAACCAAGTATGTATTACTTGGCGGAGATGTCCAAATAATTCCTGAGAGAAAACTCCGAATTAATGAAACATATTGGTATTCAGGGGCCACACATATTTGGACATTTGCTAATATCAGATCAGATTTATATTTTGCTGCTCTTAACGGAACATGGAATGATGATTTCGATGAATTTTTTGGCGAAGCAAGTAATTATTCAGTTGATGAGGAAGCAGATTTTATAGCAGAGTTATATATTGGTCGAGCACCAGTTGATGATAAAAGAGATGTAAAAACTTTTGTTGATAAGGTAATAAGTTTTGAAACCTCTGAAAAACCAGAAAATATGTTATTTCATCAAGCAGGTCTTAATCCGACCAACAATCCTGATTCTTCAGTTATACCAGAAGCATGTTATGAACATGTTCCCGAGCATTATGTTGTATATAAATTATACCAAATCTATACAAATATTAATCCAATTAATTACGCTAGACATTGGCAAGATCCAGACAAATTAATAGTATTGCATATTGGAAGCGGCGGAGCTTCATACTACTATATGCAAAGAAGAATAACTGGTGATGTTACATTTACATATGAAGATATTAAAAACCTTAATAACACCTTTTATCCAGTTCATATCTCAATTTCATGTAATACCGGTAACTTTGGACTTAACCATGACTGTCTCGCTGAAAATATGCTCTTATATCCTAATATAGGACCATCTGCATGTATCTTTAATTCTTTTTATGGAGTAACATCAGAGGACAATGCTCATAAATATTCAGGTGAATTTATTGAACAACAATTTTATGAAATTTTTCAAAATGGAACTGAGCGATTGGGAGAATTTGTAACCAAATCAAAATATCATTTTTTAAATGACGCAGAAAATGAATTACTATATCGATGGTGTTATTATACAGTTTATCTTCTTGGTGATCCTGAAACTCCATTATTTGATGTTAGAAATGAAATACCAATAATTGACCAAGTATTTGTAGATGATAACTATGATGAAAATACACAAGGATGGGGAGTAACGCATTTTAATAATATTACAGACGGAATAGATGCTGTTGCAGATAGTGGAACAGTATTTGTATACAACGGAACTTATTATGAAAATTTAGCTATAGATAAACCCTTAAATTTAATAGGTGAAGACAAACATACAACAAAAATAATTGGCAATGATAACGGAGATATAATAGAGATATACGACGAAGTAACAATTTCAGGATTCACAATCAAAAACAGTGGAAATTCTCAAAATGATGCAGGATTAAAGATATATTCCCAGATGAATATTATTAAAAATAATACAATAACAGAAAATAATTTTGGAATTAAAACAGAAATATTTGGAAATAATAATCCAATTGAGAATATCATAAATAAAAATAATTTTGTAAATAACACATTACACACTCTTGATACATTTGAAAATAGATTTTATGGTAATTTCTGGGAGGATTACACAGGCAACGATGAAAATAACGATGGAATAGGAGATAGTCCATACTCCTATAATTCTGGAAAAGATCTCTGTCCATTCATGGACGAAAGCAGCTGGGATTCTGGCATAAATCATTTACCTATTTTACCTATAATAACCGGTCCAAGTACAGGAAAACCTAATACAGCATATTCTTATGATTTTGTTTCAGCAGATCCCGATGGAGATTATATTTATATCTATATAGACATGGCAGATGGCGCATTTAACCAATGGGTTGGACCTCTTGCATCATATGATAAAAAAAATTTACTTTATTATTGGGAGAGAATAGGAATATATAAAATTAGAGCAAGAGCCAAAGATGAATACGGTGCAATAACTAATTGGGTCACCCATAAACTTATAATCCCAAGAAATATTGAATTACAGATTTATAATAATTATATATTTCAAATCATGTTTAACTTATTTAAAATACTCAAAAATTTGAGATTAAATATTTAACATTAATTTTTTTAACAATATTTTGATTAATAATAATACTCAAAAATTCTTGAAAAAATGAAAAATGAAAATAAGATATCATTATTAGAAAATATTTCAAAACCATGGTGGTTGATTGATAATGAAGATACAATCAGCTACAAACTGGTAAAAAAAATTACAGATGCTTGCTGCCATTTACCTAGACAAATCAGAAAAAAAATGTTTACAGTAATAGAAAATGTAGTAATTTGGTTTTCAAGATTTTTTTTTGTTTTAAGCCATGCCTCTCTAAAAGGATATTTAATCAGCGGTAAAGAGAAACACAGTAAAAAAAATCTTAAACTCTTATTTATTAGCACAAAATACCCATCATATCATATTATGGACTTGATATATTTTCAAAAACCTAAAATTGAAGAAAAATTTAGAATTAATTTTTTAAACAAAAAAAAAATTATCAACCAAATACAATCTGATATAGACGCAATTTTTATTAAATGCGATAGGTTTTATTCTGGCTTCTTAGAAAAAAAAGGATTTACAATTATTCCTGAATGGGTTAGAATGATACTTGATATTTCAGAGCCACTTGAAAATTTTTATGATAATTTATCAAGAAGTGCCAAAGAAGATATCAAAAAAATAAAAAAATTAGGTTACACCTATGAAGTCTCTCAAGATATCAAAAAACTAGATTTTTTTTATAACAAAATGTATGTTCCATATGTTTCATGGAGATTTCCTGAAACAGATATTTTTTCAAATTTTTATACTATGAAAATTTTATTTGAACAGGGAAGTAAAATTTTATTTATCAAATATAAGAATGAATATATATTTGGAGGACTTTTTATAAAAAAGAATAAAAAGGTAACTGCAACTTATGCAGGCATTGTAGAAGGAAAGTTTGAATATGTAAAACGCGGTGTAATTGCAGCTTCATATTATTATTTAATAAAACATTCAAAAGAAAACGGTGCAAAACTTATTGACTTAGGATCTTGTAGATCTTTTGTGAACGACGGTTTATTTAACTATAAAAGAAAATGGGGTGCAAAAATAGGAAAATCCGGAAATGAATGTTCTGAAATTTATTCTTTTAAAAAATGCAGTAGTAATAAAGGGATTAAGAGTTTTTTAACAAACAATCCCTTTATTTATTTGGAGAAAAATAAAATTAATATCAATGCATGCAAACAAAAAAAATAATTAATTACGGCAAAAACTGATTTTTTATATAAATTTAAAATCTAAAAGTTAAATATAGATATCAAATATGAAAAACCTAACTAACTATGGATTTCCATTATCATATATTTTTTTCCGAGCTTTTTTTCTTCTATTAATAACAATAATTCTTTTTGGATTGATTATAACTGGATTCCCAGTTTATTTTGTATTTTTTATTTCTATTTTCGTTTTTTCATTATATATTTATTTTTTTGTAATACAATTTAAAATACAATTTTTAAAAAAACGTAAAACGCTATTAAATCAATTTATTGAATTAGCCGATTTAAAAGGTGATGAAAATGTTTTAGATATTGGCACAGGTTCTGGTTTTTTAGCAATAGGACTTACAAAAAATCTAAAAAACGGAATTATTATAGGTTTAGATAAATACTCTATTAAAAGTGACAATTTAAAAACACAGCTTGCCACAACAATTAAAACCAATTTCATTGGAAATACATTAAAAAATGCTAAAAAAAATGCAAGAATTGAAAACGTAGAAAAAAAATGCAAATTTATTGAATCTGATATTACAAATCCACTTAAGTTTAAAGATGAATATTTTGATATAATAGTATCAAGTCAGCTATTATATTGCATAGGTAAAAATAAAAGACCAGCTGTTTTTCATGAAATTGACAGAGTATTGAAAAAAAATGGAAAGATAATATTTTTTGAATCAAAATCCTTTTTGAATTGGAATATTTTTGAGGCAAAGAATTTTTTTGAAAATAAAGGATATAAAATTAAGCTAATACAATCAAATGAATTCAAAACATGTTGTATTTTATTTGGAAAAAAATAAGCTTTATATAAATGTAAGAATGGTTTGACAGCGTACCGAGAGCAAATGAGTTTCAAACAGTGAAGCTTACCCCAGAAGGCTCCCGAAGGAATCAACCAGGGCTCTTCACCTAGCTCAAATGTTCAAGCCCTCTTGAGAGGGTAATCTTCCCATGAGCTCTCGCATCATGGTTAATAGGATTACGCAGGTGGGCTTAACTACCGGGTTCGAGATGAGACCGGGTGTTTCCCCGCCGCTTTGGCCGTCAAACCATTTTTTACTGTTAAATGTATTACATACACAACCTGTCTAACGATTGAGCCAGCAAATGAGCGGTTAGTAGCTACGGGCTGAACACGTCGCCGAAGCTTCGTGCTTACACCCTAGCCCTATCAAACGAATCTTCTATTCGAGCTCTATGATGCCTCGTTTTAGGGTAGGCTTCATGCTTAGATGCTTTCAGCATTTATCCCTTACAGCGTGGCTGCCCAGCATTGCCTTGTCAGACAACTGGTAAACTAGTGGCTGCAGACCCCTGTTCCTCTCGTACTAAAGGGTCTTTCCCTTCAAGCATCAACACTTCTAGAAGATAGCAACAAACCTGTCTCACGACGGTCTAAACCCATCTCACGATCCCCTTTAATGGGCGAACAACCCCACCCTTGGCAGCTGCTGCACCACCAGGATGCGGAGAGACGACATCGAAGTAGCAAGCCTTCAGGTCGATATGGTCTCTTACTGAAGACAACTCAGTTATCCCCGGGGTAACTTTTCTGTTATCAACCGCCCCCATAAAAGAGGCTGGTTGGTTCGCTAGGCCCTGCTTTCGCAACACGGATTGTTATTGTTTCAATCCGTGTAAAGCCACCTTTTACCCTTGCATTCTACAGGAGATTCCTGACCTCCTTGAGGTGACCTTTGGGCACGCTTGATACCTTTTCGAGCGTGTGGCGCCCCACCCAAACTACCCACCTAACGGTGTTCTCTTTCGAGTTAGTGACGCGGCAAAAGAAGGGTGGTGTCCCATTGGCGCCTCCACCTTACCTAGCGGTAAGGCTTCGATGGCTCCCACCTACGCTTCACATCAAAAACCGTATCACAACAATAGGTTGTAGTAAAGCTCCACGGGGTCTTCGCTTCCTTCTAGAAGGTACTGGACTGTGCGCCAGTAAGTCAATTTCACCGGGTTTCAGGCAGGGACAGTAGGGCTCTCGTTAAGCCACTCATGCAAGCCGCCAATTAAGCGGCAAGGTATTACGCTACCTTAAGAGGGTCATGGTTACCCCCGCCGTTTAACGGTCCTTCATCCTATTGAACTAGGTTTTCAGATACCGTCACTGGGCAGGATTCGGCGACCATACTAATCCTTTCGGACTTGCGGTCTCCTGTGTTTTTACTAAACAGTCGGAGCCCCCTAGTTACTGCGACCTGCTTTCTACAAAGCAGGCACCCCTTCTACCAAAGGTACGGGGCCAATTTGCCGAGTTCCCTTGCCTAAATTAATCCGACACACCTTAGCCTTCTCAGCTAGGGGCACCTGTGTCAGTTCTCGGTACGGATTAACATGCTACATCTTAAATCCCTTTTTACGAGCACTTAGGATCAGCTTAATCCACCTAAAAGTGGTAGATTCATCACGCTTTGACCAAGTTCTCACCATTACGGTACTCCCCCGATTTAATACGTTTGAACAGACAGACAAGCCTGCAAAGCATACCTGAATGCGTCAAAATTTAAGCAAATGCATGTTAAGTACAGGAATATTAACCTGTTCCCCTTTCGATAATTTCGGTTAAGAATTAACTTAGGACCGACTAACCCTCGACTGATGAACATCGTCGAGGAAACCTAGCCCTTTCGGTGGTAGAGATTCTCACTCTACTTTAGCTGCTACTTTTGCCAGGATTCTCGTTCGAACGCGGTCCACTTGACCTCACGGCCAAACTTCTACCCACGCACGACGCCCCCCTACTCAATCTCCTATTAAGAGTGCTTATGTATCGGTGATTAACTTAGCCCCGTCCATTTTCGAGGCATACAACCTCGACCAGTGAGCTGTTACGCTTTCTTTAAAGGATGGCTGCTTCTAAGCCAACCTCCTGGTTGTCTGAGCAATTCCACATTCTTTCCCACTTAGCCTACATTAGGGACCTTAGCTGGCGGTCTGGGCTGTTTCCCTCTCGACCACGGAACTTATCTCCCGCAGTCTGACTCCCACAATAACAGTTAATGGCATTCGGAGTTTGGTTGGGTTTGGTAATCTGGTAGGACCCCTAGCCCATCCAGTGCTCTACCTCCATTACTGATTTGTGAGGCTATACCGAAATATATTTCGGGGAGAACCAGCTATTTCCAGGTTTGATTAGCCTTTCACTCCTATCCACAGCTCATCCGAGAAGTTTTCAACCTTCAACGGTTCGAGCCTCCATCCCGCTTTACCGGGACTTCACTCTGGCCATGGATAGATCACCTGGTTTCGGGTCTACTCCATGCAACTATGACGCCCTATTCAGACTCGCTTTCGCTACGGCTCCACCTAACGGCTTAACCTTGCTACACAGAGTAACTCGCTGACTCATTATGCAAAAGGCACGCGGTCAAACGGGACAGTAAGAAGGCGAACCTTCATAAACTGCCCACTGTTCTCCCACCGCTTGTAGGCATATGGTTTCAGGTACTATTTCACTCTCCTCACCGGAGTACTTTTCACCTTTCCCTCACGGTACTAGTTCACTATCGGTCGTCAGGTAGTATTTAGCCTTAGGAGATGGTCCTCCCAAATTCCCGCAGGATTCCACGTGCCCCGCGGTACTTGGGAACTCTGCCCAAGGAGTTTAACCTATTTCGCTTACGGGACTATCACCTTCTA